>Ga0180007_10002448_pt1 | contig 22179 bp, 31 predicted proteins | sample MM_PC_MetaG_FD_121122 | JGI IMG/M metagenome (GOLD analysis project Ga0180007, IMG submission 121122) | Groundwater microbial communities from the Aspo Hard Rock Laboratory (HRL) deep subsurface site, Sweden - MM_PC_MetaG | ecosystem: Environmental > Aquatic > Deep subsurface > Groundwater... | reverse complement strand
TGTAACAGTAGGAATAACTCAAAAAGAACATTACGGAAAAGCAAAAGCATTATATGAAAAGTTTCCAAAACTAAGAGAAAAAATATTAACTGGAATAATGGATTGGAAAGGAAATTACATGCTCATAATTGCTGAAGGGAGATATGTAAATAGATTATGGGAGAAAAGAAATGAATTGGGGATAGTCGAAATGGTAGGAGTAGAAATAAAAAAGAATCCTTGGAGTTTGTAATATGAAACAAAAATTTAGCACAAAATGGAAAGCAAGTAAACAGCCTAGGAAACAGAGGAAGTTTTTAGCGAATGCTCCGTTGCATATCAAAAGAAAATTTTTGAGTGTGAACCTATCAAAAGATTTAAGACAAAAACATGGACAAAGAAATGTTGTTGTAAGAAAAGATGATGTTGTTAAGGTAATGCGTGGGAAGTATAAGAAAAAGCAAGGAAAGGTGATTGAAATCAAAACAAAATTGCAGAAGATTTATATTGAAGGAATTCAGGTTAAGAAAACAGATGGTTCAAAAGTAAATGTTATGTTCAGGCCTTCGAACTTGCAGATTGTTGAATTAAATGTTGATGATAAAAAACGAAAATTGAAAAACAAAATTGAAACAAAGAAAGTTGAAAAAGAAAAAGATAAGAAGAACGAGGAGGAGAAAAAATAATGGCACACTTAAAACGACACATGGCGCCTAAACGGTGGCCGATTCATAGAAAAGGAACAGCTTTTGTAGTAACACCATCATTTAACCCTCAACGAAGCGTCCCAATGCTTATTGTTCTTAGAGATATGCTAAAAGTTTGCCAAACTAGAAAAGAAGCAAAAAGAGCAATTAATGAGAAAAATATTTTATTGAATAATAAACCTGCTCGAGATGAGAGAGATTCTGTTTTGTTATTTGATACAATAAGTATTGTGCCTGCTAAAAAATATTATCGTCTGAGTTTGTCTGAAACAGGGAAGTATAATTTAGAGGAAATTGCTGAAAAAGATGCAAACCAAAAGATAACGAAAATCGTGGACAAGAAAATTCTTAAAGGAAAAAAGGTTCAGTTAAATTTGCGTGATGGGAAGAATTTTCTTTCTGACATTAAATGCAATGTTGGGGATTCTGCTGTAATTAATTTTAAAGATAAAAAAATAGAAAAGTGTTTGGTGTTGAAAGAAAAGGCAAAGATTATTGTTGTTGAGGGTAAACATGCTAGCAAGAAAGGGGTGATAGAAAAACTTAAACCAGAGCGGAAAATGGCAAAGTTGAACATTGAAGGGGAAGAGATTAATGTTTTAATTAAACAAATTATGGTGGTTGAATGAATAAAAAAATAGATATTTTAGAAGAAATGGCAGAAGCAATAGATTATATTAGAGACTGTTCTTTGGAGGATTTGCGAAAACCGAGTGTAGAACTAAATAAGATTATTAATTCATATAATTTTGCAAGAGAAAGGGCAATCAAACTAAAAATGGATGTTTCAGAATTTCCAGAAAAAATCTCACAAAACATTGGAAATTTAATGGAAGTAAAATCTTGGAATGTGTCTACAATTCCATTACATAATTATTAAAATGGAAACAGGAAAAACAAATCATATGAGGCAAATAAAAATTGAGAAGGTTGTGCTCAGCGTCGGTGGAATTGGCGACGAGCTGGAAAAAGGTTATAAGCTTTTGGAGTTTTTGACGAATAGGAAACCTGCGAAGATGAAATCGCAAAAAAGGATTCCTGCGTTTAACATTAGGCCTGGACTAGAAGTTGGGGCTGTTGTTACATTAAGAAAAGAAGCAGAAGCATTTTTGAAAAGAATGCTTGTAACAATTGACAATGTTTTAAAGAAAAAGCAAGTTAGTGGGAATAATTTTTCATTTGGAATAAAGGAGTATATTGAAATTCCAGGAGTTGAGTATCAAAGAGATATTGGAATAAAAGGTTTTGATGTTACTGTTGTTTTCAAGCGGGCTGGAAGGAGAGTTAAGTTGAAAAAAATTAAAAGGGGAAAAATACCTTCGAGACAGATGATTCAACCAGAAGAAATAATTAAATTTATGAAGGAGAACTTCAGCGTGAAGTTTGTTTAAAATGACAGCATCGGATTGGAAAAAAATGTTCAAGCAACTTGATGCAAAGCCGGCGGTAAAGGCTAAATACATAAAGCACTGCAAACCAAAAGATAGAAAAACTGGAATAGCTGTGCGAAAGTGCGAGAGATGCCAGAGGTTTGGAGCACACATAAAATCATATGGATTAAATTTATGCCGACAGTGTTTTAGGGAAATCGCTATAGAAATCGGCTTTCAAAAATATAGTTAAAATGTCACACGATGTAGTTGCCGACGGGCTTAACATGATAAGAAATGCGAAACGGGCTAAAAAGAACTCTGTCAAGATAAAAATAATTTCAAATCTGTTGGTTGAGGTTTTGAAAATAATGAAGCAAAAAGAGGCGATCAAGAAATACAAAATAAATAGCAAGGATAAATCTATTGAAGTTGTGATTGGAAATTTGGTAGAGTGCAAGGCAATAAAGCCGAGGTTTACGTGCAAGTTTGATAATATTGAAAAATACCGACGACGATATTTGCCTGCGCGACAAATTGGTACAATGATTATTTCTACAAACAAGGGATTGCTCACTTATGAAGAAGCTCAAGAAGAAAAAATAGGAGGATGCTTAATTGCATATTTTTACTAAAATGAGAATGAACAGAAGAATTGCAAGAAAAGTATGGGGGGAATATTTGTCACAATCAACAGAAAAAGAAGAATTTGTAAGAAGGTTCGTTGAGGATCCATCTCGCCTCTCGGATGAAGATTTAATGAAAAAACAAATTAGAGTGATAAAAGAGAATGGACAGAAACTAGAACATTTTATCCCGGGATCATTAGCAAAATCTCCATCAATTTTTTCGGGATTAGTTATCGAGAATGAAGGAAATAAAGTTAGAGTTTTGTATGAAAAAATGCATGCGTCAGGAATTTATAAAACATATGAAATAGATAGGAATCTTGAATTATCTAACGAATCAAATTTCTCAGGGGGTGAAGAAATAACAATAAATGGTATCACTGAAACAGCAAGAAAGTGGATTTGTGTAGCAAATAAATTTGAATCGGAACTAAAATGAAAAAACAATTAGAACAAAAAATTGAAATTCCCGACGGAGTTGAAGTGAAGATAAATAGAAATCTTGTTGTTGTAAAAGGAAGCGAAGGAGAAATTAAGCGAGAATTTAAGTTTGGGAAAATAAAAGTTGAAGTTCGAAATAAAGAGATAATTATTAGCCATGAAAAGGCGACGAAAAAGGAAAAGAAAATGATGAACACGATTACTGCACATTTGAAAAATATGATTAAAGGGGTTGGGGAAAAATTTGAGTATAAGTTAAAAGTGTGTTTTAGTCATTTTCCAATCACTGTTGATATAAAAGAAAAGGAAGTAATTATCAAAAACTTTTTGGGGGAAAAAATTCCAAGGGAGATGAATATTCCTGAAGGTGCTGAGATAAAAATTAAGGGGCAAGATATAACAATTACTGCTTTAGACAAGGAAGTCGCGGGCCAAGCTGCTGCAAATTTTGAAAAAGCCACAAAGATTACAGGCAGGGACAGGCGAGTTTTTCAGGACGGAATTTTCATAACTAGCAAAGGAGGGAAGGAAATATAATGGCTGTGAAATTTTTACGACGACAAGGGAAATTGCTTTCAAAACTTGGAAAAGGGAGAAAGAAAAAACAAAAGTGGAGAAGGCCAACTGGAAGAGATAATAAAATGAGAGAGAAAAGAAAAGGGCGGCCTGCAGTTGTGAGTTTGGGCTATAAGAAAGAAACAGAATCAAGAGGGAAAATTAAAGGAAAGGTTCCTGTGATTGTGAAAAATTTAAATGATTTGGAAAAGGTTGGAAAAAATCAGATTATAATTATTGGCAAAGTTGGAAAAAAGAAAAGAATGGAAATTGAAAAAATGGCTAAAGAAAAAAAGATTGAAATTTTGAATTTAAAGAAAGTTGGAAAAAAGGAGGCAAACAAAGATGAACTTAAAAAATAAAAAAGCACTGGCTGTAAGGGCACTTGGCGTCGGTAAGGGAAGAATTGCTTTTGTTGAGTCGCGATTAGATGAAATAAAGGAAGCGATTACTAAGCAGGATATTAAGGACCTGCAGAAAGAAGGGATTATAATTGTGAAGGAAATTAAAGGAAGAAAAAAGAATGTTGGAAAAAAGAAAAAACGTGGGCCTGGAAAAATCAAGAAAAAATTGAACACGCGAAAACAGGACTATGTTATTATGACAAGGAAGTTGAGGAGATATGTTGCAGAATTGAAAAAGAGAGAAGAATTGTCAAGGGAAGAGATTATAGAAATTAGGAAGAGAATAAGAAATAAAAAATTCAGAAGCAAGGCTCATTTGAAAGAATATATAGGAGGATTAAGAGAATGAAAACATTAAAAAAACGAAGAAGGGAAAATAAAACAGATTACAAAAAAAGATTAGGTTTATTGAAAAGTGGGAGGCCAAGAATTGTTTTTAGAAGAACGAATAAATATATTATTGCACAATATGTTAAGAGCGAGGAGGCAAAAGACAAGGTTGTGCTTGGGGTTACTTCAAAAGATTTGTTAAAACACGGCTGGGCTGAAAATGCAGTTGGAAGTTTGAAGTCGATTCCATCGTCGTATATGATTGGAGTTTTGGTTGGGAAAAAAATTCTTGCGAAGAAATTAGAGATGCCAATAATTGATTTAGGCATAATTAGGACATTGCATAAAACAAGGGCTTATGCTTTTTTGAAAGGTGTAATAGATTCTGGCTTGGAAATCAGTTGCCCAGAAGAATGTTTTCCAGACGAGGCGAAAATTAAAGGAGAGTTTTTAAAAAATAAAATTTCATTTGAAGAAATTAAATCTAAAATAAATAACGCAAAATGACAGAAGAAATAAAACAAGAAATTGATGAGTTTGCTGAAAAGCCAGAAGAAATTTTGGATGAAAAAGAATTAGCAGAACTTGCAAAAATGAAAGAAGAAACAGAAGAAAGAGTAAATGGAGATGGACGAAAGCAAAGGAGAGACAAAAGATTTCCAGACCCTAAGGAAGTTATTTCTGCGTGGGAGCCAAAGACAAAATTAGGTAGAGAAGTTAAGGACAAGAAAATTAAGAATATCGACGAAATATTAGATAATAACCTAAAAATCTTAGAGCCTGAAATTGTTGATTCTTTGATTGAACTTAAATCTGATTTGATTTCTATTGGACAGGCAAAAGGAAAATTCGGTGGTGGAAAAAGAAGAGCTTGGAGGCAGACGCAGAGGAAAACCAAGGAAGGAAATGTGCCGTCGTTTTCTACAATGGCTGTTGTTGGAGACGAGAATGGGCATATTGGGATTGGTTCTGGAAAAGCAAAAGAAACTTTGCCTGCGAGAGACAAGGCAACACGAAAAGCGAAATTAAAAATCTTTAAAGTTGGGCGAGGCTGTGCTTCATTTGATTGTGATTGCTCTGAGTTGCACACAATTCCGTTTAAGATTACTGGAAAATCAGGAAGTGTTGTTGTGACTTTAATTCCTGCACCACAGGGAACAGGTTTGGTTGTTGCAGACCAATTGAAAAAAGTTTTGAAACTTGCAGGGATAAAAGATGTTTATAGTAAAACATTTGGTAAAAAACGAACAACATTTAATTTAGTTAAAGCTTGCATTAAAGCATTGGAGAAAACAAATTCAAAAATTATGGAGGGAAGAAGATGAGTAAAATTAATTTGATTAAAAGATGCTATGAAAATGTTAGATTATATCCTGGGGATGTCACATTAAAGAGTATATATATTGGAGATACTGAAGATAAAAATGTTTTTGAACATAATGGAGACGAAGAAAAAAATTATGTTTTAGTAGATAAACATTGGATTGAAAAAGATGAGGAAGGAATTATAACTCATAAGGGTATTTCATCTTTTAGTGTTCAAGTAATTCCTGAAGAAAATATTTCAATGATTAAAGGTTTAGATAAATTAATTGGAGAAGATAAATAAAAAATGAAAATCGCAGTAATTAGAATAGCAGGGCAGGTTGGATTGAAGAGGCCAGTAGTTGAAACTCTGCATAGATTGAGATTGAGGAGAAAATATGTTTGTGTTGTTTTTGACGAGCCAACAAAAGTTCAGTTAGGCATGATAAAGAATATTTGCGATTTTGTGGCATATGGAGAGATTAAGGACGAGGTTTACAAGGAGCTTGTTAAGAAGAGAGGAATAAAAGACAAGGATACCCTAAAGGGCACGAGTGGAAAGTTAAAACCATTTTTTAGATTGCATCCGCCACGAGGAGGAATTGAAAGTAAAAAACATTTTGGAGTTGGCAAGGGTGTTTTAGGAAACCACAAGGATAAAATAAATGAATTGATTCGGAGGATGTTGTGAGATGGGAAAGATAAATATTGGGGAAAAAGTAATGATTGAACTACAAAAAGTTGGAAGTGAAGGGATAATTCCTTCTAAATTTGAAAGAGAAAATTATTTACCTTGGGGAAGTGTAACTCAACAAATACAAAAATGGGAAGAGAATGGCAAGGTTGTATGTATAAATAAAGCCGTTACTCCTTATATTAGTAGATTTAGTTTAACTAAATATGCTCAATCTTAAAAATGAAACTAAAAAAACGTAAAAAATCATCAAGACAGCATGGAAGAAAAATGGGCACTCATGGAGGCGGGGCTCGAGTTAAAAGAAAGAAAAGCGGGAGCAAAGGAGGAGTTGGAATGGCTGGAAGTGGAAAGAGAGGAGACCAGATAAAAACGCTTATTACTAAATTATATGGTGGAAACTATTTTGGAAAGCAAGGGATTACTAGCAAAGGAACAAAAAAGGACAAAGAGCACAGAATAAATCTTCAACAGATTGGAGGAAATTTAGAAAGTTATGGAACTAAAACTGCAAAGGGTTGGGAAATTAATTTAAGCAATTATAAAATTCTTGGAACAGGTGAGGTAAAAGATAAGTTGGTAATAACTGCTAAATCAGCGTCAAAGTCTGCGATTGAAAAAGTTAAAAAGGCAGGCGGGAAGATTTTGTTAGGGAAGAATGAAGGGGCGAAAAAAGAATAGGCTCGACAAGTTTCGCGATTAATTAAATTATTAATGCAAAAACCAACTTGTTTTACAAATTAATGAATAGGGGATTAAAACAGATTTCTATTTTTATATCATTAAACTAATCAATAGCTCGAATTATGAATCTTTAAAAAAAGGTTATTAAGAGATAAATCTTTAGACTAACAACTTTTAAAAACACTTTTCGATAATTAATAACTATGGATTTGAGGAGCATATTTCAATTTATTCCAGAAGTGAAAAGACCAACAGAGAAAAAAGTTGATTTTAGAACAAAGTTAAAGTGGACAATTATTATCCTGGTTAGTTTTTTTGTTCTTGCAAATATTTCTCTTTTTGGATTGAGTAATAATGCGTTGCAAAGGTTTGAATATTTGGCAATTATAATGGGTACTGATTTTGGAAGTATTATTTCTCTTGGGATTGGACCAATTGTAATGGCGTCGATTATTTTGCAGTTGCTTTCTGGTTCTGGAATTTTGAATATTGATTTAACAACTATTGAAGGAAAGAAATTTTTTCAGGGCTTGCAAAAGTTAATGGTTTTTTTCTTTATAATTTTTGAAGCATTGGTTTATGTTTTGATGCGCGCGCTCGAGGCTGTGCCAGGATTTACTACAATTATGATAGCTCAATTGATACTCGGAGGGCTGGCGATTTTTTATATGGACGACGTGACGCAAAAATGGGGCTTTGGTTCTGGAGTTAGCTTGTTTATTGGGGCTGGTGTTTCATGGCGGCTTTTTACAGCAGCGTTTCAGTTTGTAAATCAGCAAGGGAAAAACTGTCTGACTGATTTTGGAAATACTGCTTGTGCTGGAAAAGTTTTTGTGTTGGTGCAATCAATAATTAATAAATATCCTGTGGAATTTTTTTCAGCAGCAGCAGCGATAATTGCTACAATGGTGGTTTTCTTAATTGTTGTCTGGGCACAGTCATTAAAAGTTGAAATTCCGCTTTCATTTGGAAGGGTCAGAGGTTATGGTGTGAAATGGCCATTGTCATTTTTTTATGCATCTGTTATTCCTGTTATTTTTACTGCAGCACTTATTGCCAACCTTCAATTGTTCGGAGGGATTTTAGAAAATGCTGCTGCACCATGTTTGATTGAGGGAGGGATTTGTGCAGGTGGTGCTAAAATTGCTTCGTATTTTGGTTTTCTTGGACATTTTGTAGATGGACAGGCTGTTTCTGGTTTGGCATTTTGGATGGGTTCTACAAACATAGTTGAATTATTTATTAGAGGAGGATTTTTGTCTAAATATCTAATTCAAGGAATAGTGCATACATTGGTGTTTATGTTTTTGTCAACAGTATTTGCGATATTTTGGGTAAAAACTTCTGGAATGGATTCCAAGGCACAAGCAGGAAAAATTGCATCTTCTGGATTGCAGGTGGCTGGTTTTAGGCAAGACATAAGAGTTTTAGAAAGCATTCTTGACAGATATATAATGCCCTTGACTGTAATGGGCGGACTTGCAATTGGACTGCTCGCATCTATTACAAATTTATTAGGAGCACTTGTTTCTGGAACAGCGATTTTATTAGTTATTATGATTATGTTCCAGTTTTATCAAAATATTGCGCAACAACATCAAACAGACATGAATCCGATGATGAAAAAGTTCATGGGAAAGTAAATGGTTAAGGTTTATAAATAAATTTTTGTTAGGTATAAAATGTTAAAAGAGTTAATGATTGCAAATCCGAAGGTGAGTATTATAATAATTGGGGTTTTGGTTACTTTTGTTATGACACTGGTTACGAAAAAATTTACAGACCAGAATCGGATGAGAGAGTTGAAGAAGATTCAAAAGGCGTGTCAAATTAAGTTAAAGGACCACAAGGGCGACATAAAAAAACAGTCAGAGATTCAAAAAGAGATGATGTCGTGTTCGATGGAGTTGATGAAACATTCGATGAAGCCGATGCTGTTCACGATAATTCCTTTGCTGTTGTTGATTACTTGGGTTAAAGGAATTTACACAAATGTGCTTTCTGGATGGATTTGGTGGTATATTGGGAGTGCGATGATTTCAAGTATTATTTTAAGGAAAGTTATGAAAGTTGTTTAAGATGAAAAATTCTATAAAAAAAGGATTGGGATTTGGCTTGACTTCTGGAATAATCACGACGCTGGGTTTGATGATTGGATTATATTTTAGCACTAAATCTATGCTCGCTGTTATAGGAGGGATTATTATAATCGCTGTTGCAGACTCTTTATCTGATTCATTAGGAATGCATATCTCTGAGGAGACAAACAAAAAAAAATTCGAAAAAAGAAATCTGGGAAGCAACATGTTCAACATTTTGTTTTAAGTTTGTTTTTGCAATTAGTTTTATTATCCCATTTTTGTTTTGGGACATCTCTACAGCAATAATAATCAACATTATTTGGGGGCTTGTTTTAATCTCTTTGTTTAGTTATTATATTGCACAGTCTAGGAAGCAATCAGTTGCACGTGCAATCTTAGAACATGTCTTTATTACAATTGTGGTAATAATCTTAACTTATTATCTCGGTACATTTGTAAATAACTTCTTTGGTTAGAAAAACTTAAAAGCGAACTTTTTCTGGAAGAGATATGAAAGAGAAACAGCAAGAACTGATGTTTAAATTGCAAATGTTTGAACAGCAAGCGCAACAAATTCAGCAACAAATGCAAGCAGTTGAGCAGGCGGTTATAGACATGACTTCTTTGGATTTTGGGCTTAGTGAATTAGTCAGTAAGGAGGGAAAAGAAATTATGGCACCTGTTGGAAGAGGGATTTTTGTAAAGGCGAAATTAATTTCAGAGGAATTGGTTGTCGACGTGGGGAGTAAAAATTTTGTTACTAAAACAATTCCTCAAACAAAAGAATTAATCAAGGGGCAGATTGATAAATTGTCAGAAGTTCAGGGAGAGCTTGAAAAAAATCTTAGACAGATTGGAGAAGAATTTAATAATATGATTATGGAAGCTCAGAAGGGTGAAGAAGGGAAATAATTAAAAATATGTTTTTATTCTATTAAATATGAAAAGAGGGTTGATAATTGGAATTATTATCTTTGTTATAGTTATTGTCGCAAGTTTTTATTTTCAATTAACAGGGAGGGTTTCTGATTCTATTAGTGGGCCAGGATTTACAGGTCCAACTCAAACACAAATATCTTGTATGGAAACTTGTTCTGGTTGTATATATGGCGACGCTATATGTATGAAAAACCAATCTGTAAAATGTGGGGCTGAATGTGGTGTGGAAACTAGCGGGCCTCCAGAACCTGCAGATGAGGGAGAAGCATGCATGCAGAAATGTATTCTTGTTGGATGTGAAGGATATGATTTTAGTTGTCAGAATTTGAAAATGGAGGTTTGTGAAGAAGAGTGTGATATGAAAGGAGATGCTCCTGATGAAAGTGAAATGAGTGCCGAACAATTATGTATTTCTAATTGCGTTGCTAAAGAAGACCCAGAAATGATTTGCGGAAACAGTAAAGAAGGTGAAACAGGTGGGGCATTATGTCAAAGATGTGCGAATGAATGTGTTCATTTATATAAAGGTCCTTGTTTAGATGATACAAAATTAAAAGCAAAGCAAAAAGATTGCGAGACTTGTGAACATTGTTATGGAAAACCCATAACAGGAGATTCTGGAGAAGGCTGGGACTGTCTTGTAGACGTTGAATGTAAAGATGCAAGTTCTGAATTTGGAGACGAATCTGGAGAAGGGCCTGGAATTGGGCAAGAAGGATATATTGCTCCGAATGTTGTTGCAGAAACAGTAGATAGTGTTATTAAATTTTTCAAAGGATTGTTTGGGGGTGAAGAAAATAAAGTGAAAAGTGGAGAACTTAACTCTCCTCAGTAATAATCCCCGTAATATATTTCTTATCGACAAATTCAAAAGCAGGATTTTTTATTTTGATTCCTTTTGGTGCTCTGTCCCAGATTTCATTAAGTTCTCTGTTTTCAATTGGAATTTTTGAATTGGTTTTTTTCCAAGAATCTGCAATTATGTAAACAGGAATTTTTTCTATTTTCGCAAGTTTAGCAATTGTTTCAGAACCGATTTTATTTATTATTCCATTTTTTAAGATAGCGTCGGCACCGAGAAAAACTTTATCTGGTTTTTTATTTCCTTGTTCTCCTGAAAGTATAACACCCACAGCAGAATCAACAAACATGGTGACTTTTATTCCGGTCTTTCTAAGTTCTTTTGCGGTTTTTCTCCCTTGAAATAAAGGACGTGTTTCTGTGTTGTAAACCTCAAACTTCTTTCCTTTTTTCTTTGCATAAATCAGAGCATTAATTACATTTGTCGAATGACAATGTGTAAAAATTATGTCTTGGCTTTTTATTAATTTTAAAACAGATTTGTTTATCTTATCTTGTGCCTCGCTAAAGTGATTTAAAATTTTTTTATAGTCATGTGTTTTTTCAGCTAAATCCAAAACATTTTCCATCATTGGTTCTGTAGGTCTTGAAGCTAAAAGTTTTTTCTTGGATTCTTTTGTGGGAACTAATTTATAAGCCATCAAAGCAGATTTTGCAACATTTTTTGCCCCTTGAATTTTTACAGATTTTATTTCTTTCAAAATTTGATTAAACCCCTTTTTCATTTTGTCGTCTATTGATGTAGTTAATAAAACCAGCTAACATTTAAATATTATACTTTTTTTTAGAAGACATGTTAGAATCACTAATTAATCCAAAAAGAGTTGAGAGGGGCCCTTTGAAGATGCTGTTTGTAGGTCTTTTTTATGGTTCACTTTCATTGTTATTAGTTAAATGGTTTTTTAGTTCTGACCCGATTCTTTCACAATATTCTGGAATGATTGTCATTACTTTTTGTGTGATGTTTTCGCTTCCGTTTCTTTATTACATGATAAAACAAGAAGAACAAGAAGATGAACAAGTAGAAGGAATTTTAGGAGTTTGGAAAGTTCACAAGGACGCTATCTATGCATTTATGTGGCTTTTTTTAGGATTCATAATTGCGTTCTCTGTTTGGCATATTGTTTTACAAGATATGAATTTATTCAATGCCCAACTACAAACTTATTGCATGATTAACAGCCCAGGAAATATTGATGATTGCGTCGCGAGGTCTTCAATTGATTCTATAAGTGGTGCAGCTACAAGGGAAGTGAGATTTTTTTCCATTATAGAAAATAATGTTTATGTTATGATTTTCACGCTTTTATTCTCGCTGATTTTTGGAGCAGGAGCTATCTTTGTCCTAGCTTGGAATGCAAGTGTAATTGCTACTGCAATTGGAATATTTACTAATTATAAAATTGCAGAGGTCCCATTAGGAATTGCTAGATATATGATTCACGGCCTCCCAGAAATTGCTGCTTATTTTATAACTGCCTTGGCAGGAGGAATTCTCGGAGTGGGAATTATAAGGAACGGATTCAAAAGCCCAAAACTGATTCGGATATTAGAAAATACCGCAATCCTTCTTTTTATTGCATTAATCGTCCTTATAATTGCTGCCATAATAGAGGTATATTTTACCCCAATTTTCTTTAGTTGATGCTCGGAAAAAATATTTAAATGAATTTCTTTTCCATAAAACATGATAAAACTAGTTTGTAAGGAATGTAACTATCTTTTTACATCTGCCACAATAAAAAAGTGTCCTTATTGTAATAGCCAAAATGTTATAGAAGATTTAGATGCAGAAGATTTGTTAGAGGAGATTTCTTAATATGGAAGAGAAAAAATTTGATGTTAGTAAAGATATTCAAGAAACTTCAAAAGTGCCAACAAAAATTGCGATAGAAGAAGAAAAAATTGCTAAATCTGTTTCTGAAATTCCTCCTATAAAAGATGAATTAGAAGAAAGAAAACAAAAATTAATTAATTTTTTTACAAAGAAAACAGGAAGAATTTATTATGCGATTCTTGCAATAATCGTTTTCATAAGCTTGTATATAAGGACGAGGAATATTCCAAAATTGAAAGACATCACAACTGGTGCTTGGACACTGGGCCCAGATTTAGATCCTTATTTATTCCTTAGATGGGCTAAAGACATTGTAGAAAACGGAAGTTTAATGGTTTGGGATATGATGAGATATGTTCCCTTAGGATACAACACTGCAGGAGAGATGAAATTACTTTCTTATATGATTGCTTGGTTTTATCATCTTCTTTCATTTTTCTCAAAAGATGTAACTGTTACTTATGCTGCAATTTGGTTTCCAGTAATAATGGCTGGCTTGACCGCAATCGCTTTCTTTCTTTTCGCAAGAAAGATTTTTTATAAAGAAGACGACAAAACAAAGAACATAATTGCATTGATAGCTACGGGCTTTTTTGTTCTTGTTCCCTCATTATTACCTAGGACTATAGCGGGCATTCCTGAAAAAGAATCAGCAGCTTTCTTTTTTATGTTCATAGCATTTTACTTTTTCTTAGAAGCAATTACATCTGAAAAATTAAAAAAGGGACTTATATTAGGAGTCTTAGCAGGAATTTCCACGGCTGCAATGGCATTGATTTGGGGAGGAGTTATTTTCATTTATTTCTCAATCCCTTCTGCAATTCTTCTCTCATTTATATTTGGGAAAATTAAAAAGAAAGAGTTTTACATTTATGCCTCCTGGTTAGTTTCATCATTCATTTTAATGATGCCTTTTTCTACTAGATATACTCTAAAAAATTTGATTATGTCTACTTCAACAGGATTTGCAGTTGGAGTATTTGTTATAATTGGATTGGGCTTGTTGATAATGGATAATAAAAATTTGAAAAAAATTAAACTCCCTAAAGAAATTTCCTCTTTGATTGTATCTGGAATATTCTTAGTTATTTTAATAAGTATTATTTTAGGACCAAGTTTTTTATTCGGAGAATTAGGACATGTAAAGGATTCATTGATTGCCCCTACTACAAACAGATTTGGTATGACTGTTGCGGAAAATAAACAACCTTATTTTGCAGGAGAATGGAAAAGTAGTTTTGGGCCTATATTCTTTAATATTCCGCTTTATTTCTGGTTGTTCTTCATTGGATCTGTTGTGCTTTTTAATAAATTAATAAAAACCCTTTCAAAAAAAGAAAGATTTATTTTAACATTTAGTTATCTTGTTTTTTTAATTTGTTTAATTTTTAGTAGATACTCTCCAGAGAGTGTTTTAGATGGGAGGAGTGGGCTAAGTATCTTTGTTTATTTCGGTGGGTGGATTTTATTATTAGGTAGTTTAGGAAAAGTCTACTTCAAAAGATATAAGCAAGGATATATGGAGATTTTCAAAAAATTTAATTTTTCATATATTTTATATTTCTTAATTTTAACATTAGGAATTATTGGTGCTCGTGGAGGAATAAGACTAATAATGGTTTTAGGAGCAATTAGTCCTATTGCAATTGCTTTTTTTATCGTTACTGTCTCAAAACGTTATTTAATAGAAAAAGAAGAAACAATGAAGTTTTTATTAGGAACCTTAGCAATTTTAATTTTGCTTGCTTCCTTATTCACTCTTTGGACATACTACCAGCAAGATAAATACACTGCAGAAAATTTTGCTCCAAGTGCATACAACTGGCAGTGGCAAAAAGCAATGAGTTGGGTTCGAGAAAATACTTCACAAAATGCTGTCTTTGCACATTGGTGGGATTATGGTTATTGGGTGCAATCTATTGGTGAAAGAGCCACTATTCTCGACGGAGGAAATGCAATTGGTTATTGGAACCATTTAATGGGGAGATATGTTTTAACAGGAAACAATGAAAAAGAGGCATTAGAAGTTCTTTATGCACATAATGGGACACATTTGTTAATCGATTCAACAGAAATTGGAAAATATACTGCTTTTTCAAGTATTGGTGCAGATGAAAATTATGACCGCTTTTCTTGGATTCAAACCTTTTTGATGGATGAGGCACAAACACGTGAAACAAATAATGAAACAATTTATATTTATTCTGGAGGAACTGCTACAGACGATGACATTATTTGGAAGGAAGATGACAAGGAGATATTTCTTCCAAAGAAAAATGCAATTGTGGGAGCATTGATTTTGACTGAAAAAGAAGATAAATTATCCCAACCAAAAGCCATATTCATCTACAATAATAAACAATATAATATTCCTCTAAGATATCTTTATATTAATGGCAAACTTAATGATTTTGGTTCTGGATTAGAAGCAGGAATATTTGTTTACCCAAAGATGAATGTGCTTGCAAATGGAAATGCAAACATAAATCCTATTGGGGCCTCGTTTTATTTAAGTAAGAGAACGATAAATTCTCGAATAGCAAGATTGTATTTATTTGGAGAGGAATCAAATTATTTCAAATTGGTGCATATTGAAGATAGTTTACTTGTAGAAAATTTAAAAGGACAAGGAAATGAATTTGGAGAATTTATTTATTATAATGGTTTTAATGGTCCAATTAAAATTTGGGAAATTACTTATCCTTCAAATATTGAGTTTAAACAAGAATATCTAAATACAGAATCTCCTAAAGAAATAGACATCGCAATACCTGGGGAGTACGGGCAATAAAATGGATAAAATTTTGATTCTTCCTTTACTTCTTGGATTTTTTGCTACTTTATTTTCATTGCCTTTTTGGATAAAAGGTGCAAAAAGGGTTGGACTTATTGGAGAAGACATCCATAAAAGAGATAAAAAAAATGCTGCAGAGGCAGGAGGGATTATTGTTTTGTTAGGATTCACTCTAGGAACTTTATCTTATATTGCAATTAAAACATTTGTTTTGGAAACAGATATTACGACAATTCAAATTTTTGCATTATTATCTACAACACTTATTGCAGGTATTATCGGGTTTGTAGATGATTTACTTGGATGGAAAATTGGTTTAACTAAAATTCCCAGGATAATTCTTTTATTCTTTGCCGCTATTCCTTTAATGGTTATTAATGCAGGGGATTCTACTGTTCTCGGAGTTGAATTCGGATTATTATATCCACTTTTATTAATACCAATTGGAATAATTGGAGCTACAACCACTTTTAATTTTTTAGAGGGCTATAATGGATTAGGAACGAGTCAAGGGATTTTAATTCTATCTGCACTTGCATTAACAACTTATTTGAATAGTATGGCTTGGCTTAGTTTAATTTGTTTGATAATGGTTGCCTGTTTAATTGCATTTTATATTTTCAATAAATATCCGGCAAGTGTTTTCCCAGGAGATGTAATGACCTATTCTATAGGTGCCTTAATAGCAGTAATTGCCATCCTTGGGAACATAGAAAAGATTGCAATTTTCTTTTTTATACCTTATATAATTGAAACTGGATTGAAAATTAGAGGAAGATTAAAAAAAGAGAGTTTTGCTAAATTAAATAATAAAGGTGGTTTGGAAATGCCTTATGAAAAGTTTTATGGTTTGGAACATATTGCAATTTATCTTCTTAAGAAGTTAAAAAAAGGAAAAGAAGTTAAAGAAAATGAAGTTGTTTGGTTAATAAACTTGTTTCAAATATTAGTAATTGGTGTTGGATTTTTGTTATTTAGTGGAGGGTTAGGGTTATGAGGTTTCTCTTTTTTAAAATCAAATGTTAAAAAAAATATTTTCTAATGAACTGGTTAGGGGAAGTTTTATTTTATTTATAACAATAAATATTGCAAATGTATTGAACTTTCTATTCCACTTTTCTATGGGAAGACTTCTTGGGCCAGCAGATTATGGAATTTTAGCAGTATTAATGTCTTTGATTTATATTTATGGTGCTCCAAGTGAAGCGATTCAAACAATTATTGCTAAATATACTGCCCGATTAAATGTTAAAAAAGATATTAGAGGGATCAAATTCTTTATGGTTAAAAGTTTATCAAAAGGGATTAAGATCTCACTTATTTTATTTGTTATTTTGGATATATTTGCAATATTTCTTAGTTTTTTCCTTAAGATAAATTATATGTTAATTTTAATCACTAATATATTAATTCTCTTCTTTATTTCAGTCCCAATAATGAGGGGGGTATTACAAGGAAGAAAAAAATTTGCACTTCTGGGGGTAAGTATGATTATAGAATCTGTGTTTAAACTAGTGCTCGCAATTATTTTAGTTATTTTGGGTTTCAAAGTATTTGGTGCATTAATAGGTACTTTAATCGGTGTTTTATTTGGATTAACCTCTTTATTTTATTTTAATAAAAATTTAATAAAAGAAAAAGAACAAAAAATTAATTTTGAAAATATACGTATGGAAGGCGTCCCTTATTTTTTAACCATGTTAATTATTCTCTTAATATTTAGTATTGATATTATATTGGCTAAAAGATTTTTTTCTGCAGAGATTGCAGGGCAATATGCGGTTTTATCAATGCTAGGGAAAATCATCTTCTTTGGTACAGTTGCTATAAGTAAAGCCATGTTTCCTATTAGTGCGGAAAAACAAGAAAGAGAAGGGGACTCAAAAAACATTTTCAATAAGTCTTTTTTGATTGTAGCAATATTATGCTTTATCTCAGTCATGCTCTATTGGGCAATACCCGGATTTATAATCAGCATACTATATGGCAACCAATATATAGAGATAAAAGATTATCTAGTTTATTCTGGAATTGCTCTTAGTTTTCTTTCATTAAGTAACCTTATTTTAATTTATGGTCTTGCAACAAATAGATTGAAAAAAGCACATTATCTTTGGACATTTTTATTATTAGAAATTATTCTTCTCTCATTCTTTCATAGCAATCTATTGGAATACTTCCTTGCATTGATATTTTCTAATATGGTAATGTTTATATGTAGCTTCTTTTTGATTAAAAACAAGTAAAATGAAAAGATTGAGCATTATAATTCCTGCGCACAATGAAGCAGAAAGGATTGGGAAAACTCTTGAGGCATATGGAAATTTCTTTAGAAAAATAAAAAACGATAAAATTATTGACTTTGAAATTATAGTAGTAATAAATAATACAACTGATAAGACTAATGAAATAGTTAAGAAATATAAAAATTTGTTTAAAGAAATAACTTATTTAGACTTCAAAGAGGGAGGGAAAGGATTTGCAATAATTGAAGGATTTAAAGATGCCCTAAAGAGGGATAATGATTTAATTGGTTTTGTCGACGCGGATATGGCTACTTCTCCAGAATCATTCTATGATTTAGTCAAAGAAATTAAAGACTGTGAAGGGGTTATTGCGAGTAGGGCTATTAAAGGAGCGGATGCTAAATTCACTTTCAAAAGAAAAATAACACATAAAGGATTTAATTTTATTGCGAGAAGTTTTTTCTTTTTTCCATATAAAGATACTCAATGTGGTGCAAAATTATTTAGACGAAAAACTGTGAGGGAGATACATAAAAATTTAAAACTGACTAAATGGGCATTTGATATAAATCTCTTATACTTATGTAAAAAAAAGAAGTTGAAAATTAAAGAAATTCCTACAGTTTGGGAAGATAAAGAAGGATCTAAAATAGCTAGTATGTTAAAAATTTCTTTGCAGATGTTTTTAGGAGTTTTAAGATTGAGGATTATAATGTCTCCAATTGAACCTTTGGCTAGGCAAGTAAGATTTATTGCTAGGTGGGGGGATAAATTAATTAATAATTGAAAGAAAGTTTTATAAGCCACCTTATAAGAATATTTCTATGAGATTAGAAAATATTAAGACAGATTTACATACTCATGGATGGACAGGGCAAGAATCAGGATTTGGTCAATTTGCATTAAAAATTTTAGGGGAAAGGGGGAAAAGAAATCTTCAGACAATTGCTGAAAAAGGCTTTGAACAAAAACAAAATACTTTAATTGGTTTTGTAAATTTTGATGACACACGATATCAAAAAATAGTAAATACAAAAGGAGAACTTCCAAAAGGACATAATTTATATGATGACCATGTTCAAAGATTTGTAGGGGTTTATGATAAAGGGAAAAATTTGTGGAGTTTTGTATTAAGAGGGCAAGAAATTTCAACAAATAAGAGGCATGTATTGATTCTTGGAAATAATAAGGAAATTGCAAGAAGAACAATTGAAGATGTTTTAAAAGAAGCCAAAGATATGAATGCCTTAATTGTTGGAGACCATATCCTCGGACTAAAGGGAATGGGGGAAGATAATATTAGAGATTATAAAGATGAAATAGATTTGATTGAATATTGTAATTCAAATTTTCCTGGGCAAACTGAACAAGCAAAAAAGATTGGAGAGAAATTCTGTATTCCTGGTTTATATAATTCTGATTCGCATGATTTAAATAGGATGTTTAGTTCATATATGGTGTTTCCAGAATTAGATTTTTCAAATTGGGGGAAATTAAAACAAAGCATAATTGGCTGTGCTGAAGATGAGGGAACAATTTGTCATGCTGGAAAGAATAGAAAATTTGAAACTCCAATCCACATTCTATCTGTTTATTATAATCTCCTTCGGCAAAAAATTGGAGTAGTTAAAATGCCCGAATATGAAATAGAATAATCTTTTAGAAATCTTTATAAAAAAGATTATTAAAAGAATTATATGAAATTCTCGCTTGTGATACCTGTTGCCCCATATAGAGATGCAGAGATTATAGAATCTATAAAAAGATTAGATTATCCTAGAGGGGAATTTCAAGTAATTGTTGTTAAAGGAAAAAATCCTTCAGAAAATAGGAATAAAGGTTTTGATAAATCGCTAGGAGATTTTATTGTTTTTTTAGATGATGATGCGGTAATTGAAAAAGATTATCTAAAACAAATTGCAGATTTCTTTGAAAATCATCCTGAAATTGACATTGTTGGAGGGCCTCAATTAACTCCAAAAGACGATAAAGGATTTGCAAAAATATCTGGTTATGCTTTGGAGAGTAAATTTGGAGCTTATAAAGTTTCTAAAAGATACTCTTGTAAAGAAGAAGATTATGATGTGGATGAAACTTGTTTGACTTCTGCTAATCTTATCTGTAAAAGAAAAGTTTTAGAAAAAATTAAATTTGATCCAAGTTTATTTCCAGGGGAAGATCCTAAATTTATTTCAGATGCAAAAAAACAAGGATTCATGATTGCTTACTTTCCTAAAATTGTTATTTATCATAGAAGAAGGTCTACTCCAAAAGAATTGGCAAAACAAATATTTAACTATGGAAAAGTTCGCCCAAAAAAAGAAAAGTTTGCAGAAACAATAAAAATGCCCTTCTTTCTTATTCCAAGTTTGTTTGCAATATATTTGCTATTTTTAGGAATAAGTTTATTACTGAATCCAGTTTTAACAGGAGGTATCATTGGAGTAAAAACTCAATATAATTTTATCTTACTTCTACCTCTATTTATTTATCTCTTTCTTGCAATCCTCTTTAGTTTTGTTGATTCTATCAAAAATAAAAATTTAAAAGCCATATTTATTTTGCCTTTTATATACCCAATAATCCATTTAAGTTATGGTATTGGGATGATTTGGGGGTATTTTAGGAAATTAAAAAAATGAATTCTCTAATTAAATTACCAAGCGTAAGTATTGTTATCTGTACCTTAAATTGCAAAAATGATTTAGAGATTTGTTTAAAAAGTATTAAAAAACAAGATTATCCTAAAAAAAAGATTGAAATAATTGTCGTAGATAGTTATTCTAGTGACGGCACATTAAAAGTAGCGAAAAAATATGGTGCTAAGATCATACTTACAAAAATCAGAGGTTATATGGAAGGAAAAGGCATGCCTAAATCAATAGGATGTGATGCCGCTAAAGGAGATATAATAATAACTATTGATTCAGATAATGCATTAGTTGAAAAAGATTGGATTAAAAAAATGATTCACCCTTTATTGATTGATTCTACAATTAATTATGCCATATGTAGAATGGCTGTAGTTAAATCAGATCCCATTATAAACCAATACCTTAGTTTTGTTGGCACAGACCCTTTTGCAATATATGGCTCATTAGACCCTCAAATAACTTATGGTAACGTTAAACTAATAGATAAGGGAAATTATATGATTTATAATAATAAAATATCTAACTTTCTAATCACAGGCGGATATTATCTTGTTTTTAAAAAAGAAGTATTAAAGGAAATCGGAGGTTATACAAGAGATGTTGATATAGCATATGCTTTTGCATCAAAAAAAAGTGGAGCAAATATTGCTATAGTTAAAAATGCCCATCTTCATCACTTAATCACCACTAGTATTTTTGATTTTTATAAAAAGAAAAAAAAGTGGGGAAAATATTATTTTAAAAATCAAAGCATGGAAAGAGCCCATAAATGGAGTGAAGGGTTTTTTGGGAGATTTGGAAAAATAAATTTTAGTTTTAATATAATCAAAGATTTACTATTTATCCCTAATATTTTTCTTTCTTTTAAGATGTTAATAAAATATAATAACAAATCATGGTTGTTACATCCGTTTATAAAATTTCTTACTGTAATTGCTTATCTAGATGCTTGGATCTCTATTATGACTTCATCCAAGCATAAGTAGTAAGGTGGTTCAAAAAATCTGATTTAACAAAATACCCTTCTTTGAATAAAAAGCTTTCTAGAAAAATAGAGGTTCTTTTATCATTCACTATATGATAAGAGGCAATAGCAAATCTAGGTTTAAATTTTCTAATAACGTTTACACACCCTTTGATTGCATTTATCTCTGCGCCTTCTATATCCATTTTAATAAAATCTATTTTGTTTATTTTTAACTTTATAACCTCATCATCTAACCTTACAACTTGGACAGATGGATATTTCTTATTCTTAGATAATTTTGATGATAAATTTGAGGGATTTAAAAATAAGGTTGTGTTCTCATCCCACAATCCTTTTGGGATTATAATTATATTCTCTAATTTCTCACTTTTAATATTCTTCTCTAATATCTTTCTATTCTTAGCATCTGGCTCAAACGCAAGAATCTTTCCTTTTTTACCTACTTTTTTTGCTGCATAAATAGTATAATCCCCTGTAAATGCCCCTGCATCTACAACTATATCTCCTGGTTTTAACGAATAGTAAAGAACATACCCTTTAAGGGGTGAAATATCAGAAATAAAATTTGGAACTAATTTATTAAATGCTAGAAAATATCTCATTTTATTTTTAAAAGGAATTTCAGGAAATTTTTCAAAGATTTTAGATAAAAGCTTGCTTAAGTTCATTTTAATTCTTTTG
>Ga0180007_10002447_pt1 | contig 22180 bp, 17 predicted proteins | sample MM_PC_MetaG_FD_121122 | JGI IMG/M metagenome (GOLD analysis project Ga0180007, IMG submission 121122) | Groundwater microbial communities from the Aspo Hard Rock Laboratory (HRL) deep subsurface site, Sweden - MM_PC_MetaG | ecosystem: Environmental > Aquatic > Deep subsurface > Groundwater... | reverse complement strand
TCAAAAAACCCATAAACTTCTGTTAAATCGCCTGTATTTAAGTTTGATATCATTTTGTCGACCAGATATGCTTTTTTCAAAATTATTCCTTAAAAACTACAAAAGACTTTATCAAAGCATTCAGATTTCTACATTTAGAAAGATTTAAATATTCGGTTGTTCATATCAGGCGCCTTAGTTCCGAGGTGAATTCAATGCCAAAATCAAAGAAAAAGAAGCAGATGATGGAAGAAGAATCAGAGGAGTCTTTTGAAGAGGAATCAGACAGCTCAGACGAAAGTTTTGCAAGCGATGATTCTGAATCAGACTACTAGGTGCAAAAATGAAATATAACTTAATAGGAGATGGTGACGACGACGAAGAGGATAGCTGGTAATTAATTGTTTTATTCTTTCTTTTTTATCTTAAGTGAGTATCTATTGCTTCTTTTTCACTCAATTCCCTTACAATTTAGAAAGATATAAAAACAGTTCAATATCTTCCTTATCAGCATAATCATGGCTCGGAGGTCAAAAATGAAAAAAATACATACTCAATTAAAAAGAAGGTTTGGTTTAAGCACACACAATAATCAATATGATTTTTTTCACCCGAAAGAAATCCCTCATAGGCCAAAAACATTCAAGACAGAAGAATCAGCTCATGCAGCAGCATCAAAAAACGGTCTTAAGCAGGGAGAATATTCTTTAAAGAAAGTGAAAAAGAACAAAAAGTTCCAGATAGTGAAAAAACTTTAAGTCACATTGGTATCTCTATCATATTACTCCTTAATATTATTAATCTCATAGAAAGACTTTTATACATTGGGTTAAACAATAATATTGGATTAATATGAAAAAGTTTGTGCCATTAAATGATCTATTTGACAAGTTAAAAGGTAAAGGCCTCAACACTTGGCTGGATAAGCTGACCTTTTTGAGAATCTTTCTGATATGGACCTCAATTATCATACTCTTTGGCATATTTTACTTCTTCCTATCTAATAACCATTCATATCTCTCTTATCTTCCTCAGAACAACACAATAAGCAGATTGTCTGATTCAATCTACTTTAGCTTTATAACAGCAACATCTACAGGCTATGGAGATATTATCCCTCTGGGCTATTTTAAGATAATTACCATATTTGAAGTCATATTTGGCCTCTTGCTTTTAGCATTCGTAACCTCTAAGCTTATATCTATCAAACAGGATATAATATTAAGCGAAATATATGATATATCATTCAATGAAAAAATAAACAGGTTAAGGTCATCCCTTTTAGTATTTAGGCAGAACTTGAACAGGGTTATAAATAAGATAGAGGAAAATTCTATACGCAAGAGGGAAATTAATGATTTATACATTCAATTCTCTTCTTTAGAAGATATCCTTACAGAAATACTCTCTCTTTTTGATATATCTAGCGAAAAGCAATTCAAGAAAGTAATTGATCCAGTGCATACAGAGCTCCTTTTCAACAGCATCTTAAACTCCTTTGAAAAGACCAGTGAACTCATAATGATTCTAAACCAATCAAGGCCAGATTGGAGAAGAGAGATAACAATTAATCTCATAAATCATTGCTTATCCATGAATGACACTTTATTCAGCAGGCTAAACACTCAAAAAAACGTCTCAGAAAAGACAATTGCAGATTTAAACTCCCAAAAAAACAAGATAATCGACCTTATAAAATCAGGATTGGAATTTATCCCTGAAAAGAAAGAGTAATATGGAACACCCTTTAATAACTAAAAGAGAGGCAAACAAGCTTTTGATATACAGGACAGGGCTAGTCAAAATATCCCTTGATTTAGGAATATCTCAGTCAGAAGTTGCCATTAAAAATAACCTAGCCCATATAAATAATCAAAAGATTAAATTAAAAGATTTCATCAAGGTAAAGGAAAACACCTGCTATACCATTGAAAATAACACCTTAAAGCCAATAGCCTTATTCTCACAAGACACAGGCTTATACTACAAGCTTTTTCCGACAAATGATTGGCCTACTATAACCCTTTCATCAACACCGATGCATCGTTACTCTAGTTTATCTCCTAAAGCAGACACAGAGACAAAGATAAAGGAGATATCTCCTGTAAAAGGGATTGTTCTAGACACCTGCTGCGGCTTAGGATATACTTCAATACTTGCTTCAAAAACAGCAGAAAAAGTAATCACATTTGAAAGAGACAAAAACGTCTTAGCTATAGCCAGATTCAACCCATACTCGAATGACTTATTCTCAAAAAAGAACATAACTATAAACCAAAAAGACATCTTGGATGAAATACTCAACTTAAAGGACTCATCATTCGATAGAATCATTCACGACCCTCCAACTTTTAAATATTCTCCTGATCTTTATTCAAAAGAATTCCACAAACAGCTTTATAGGATACTGAAAAAAATGGGCATACTGTACCATTACTGCTCATGCCCTAAAAAAACAAAAGGCAACCTATTGTTTCCAAGGATAGTAAATCAGCTAAAAGAAGTAGGATTTAATCATGTTGAATACCATGAATCCTCATCAGGCATAAGGGCTGTAAAAGAATAGAAATATGCCCTTATCAAATCAAAACGTTTATTAACTGTAAATAAAACTATCTTACTTAAAAAAGGTGAATCAATATAACAAGAGTAACTAAACTGGTTATGCAGGGCTTCAAAAGCTTTGCAAAGCACACAGAACTGGCTTTTGGAACAGATTTTAACTGTATCCTTGGCCCAAACGGCTCCGGTAAGAGTAATGTCCTAGACGCTCTCTGCTTTGTCTTAGGTAAATCTTCAGCAAAATCATTGAGAGCAGAAAAATCCTCTAACCTCATCTACAATGGAGGAAAATCAAAAAAACCCTCAAAAGAAGGCGAAGTTTCTATATATTTTGATAATTCCCAAAAAAGATTTCCAACAGATGACCCTGAAGTAAAGATCACCAGAATTGTAAGGCATAACGGCCAGTCCGTATATAAAATAAACGACAAGGTAAGAACAAGGCAGGAGATTGTAGACCTTCTGAGCTTGGCAAAGATAGATCCAGACGGATATAATATAATCTTGCAAGGAGATATTACTCATTTTGTTGAGATGCCTCCAGTAGAAAGAAGAATGCTAATTGAAGAGATCTCAGGCATTTCATTATATGAAGAAAAAAAACAAAAGGCATTAAGTCAATTAAGCAAAGTAGAAGAGCGCCTTAAAGAAGCAGAAATAGTCTTAGCAGAAAGAAAAACATACTTAAAAGAGCTCAAAAAAGACCGTGACCAGGCTCAAAAATTCAAAGACATGAGCGATAAAGTATCCCAAAATAAAGCTTCGTTATTAAAGCTGCAGATAGAAAAAAAAGAATCCTCAAAATCAGAGATAAGCTCTAACTTAGAAAAGACCAAAAAAGAGCTTGACACAATAAACGAAAAGATATCTCAGTTAAAGCAGCTCATAATTGAAAAGAAACAAGAGATAGAATCCATCTCTAATGAGATAGAAGAAAAAGGCGAAGTTGAGCAAGTTACCTTAAACAGAGAAATTGAAACATTAAAGATAGACCTGACAAAAAAAGGATCTAGGCTGGAAACACTTAATTCTGAAATAACCAAGATCACAAAAAGAAAGCAGGACCTAAAATCATCACTGAAAGAAGCAGATGAAAAAATCTCAGAATTAAACACAAAAGAACAAGAACTAAAAAAGTATGAACAGAAGCTTGAAAAGGAAAAAAAGGAATTTACAGATAAGATAGGCATATTCAGGGATAAGAACAAGCTTAAGGAATTATCTGATGTCGAAAAGAACATTGAAGACATAGATAAAAAAGCAGAAGAGTTCCAGAAAGAGATTAACATATTAAGGGAAAAACAGCACAATCTTATCAGGCAGAAAGACCTTATTGAGCATCAGCTTAATACAATAGATGAGCAGATAAAAAAAGTAGAGGAGATAGAAAAAGAGCACAAGAAAGAGCTCGATTCTTTAAAATCAAACAAGGACGATTTCAAAAAGACAACTTTAGAGCTGAACAAATCACTGAATGAAGATTCTTCATTAGCTGTCCAGATAGATAACCTAAGGCAGAAGCTTTCTTCATCAATGGAAGAGCTTGCAAAACTTCAGGCAAGAAACACAAAAATAAGGGAAACAACTACATCAGATCTTGCAATCAAATCTGTTCTAGAGCAAAAAGACAAGATCAGCGGCATCTATGGCACAATCTCTGGCTTAGGTGAAGTCAGTTCAAAATACTCACTTGCTTTGGAAATAGCGGCAGGTCCAAGGCTTAAAAGCATAGTTGTAGAAGATGACAAGATTGCTTCAGAGCAGATAAAACACCTGAAAAGAAATAAGTTGGGCATTGCCACATTCCTTCCGTTAAACAAGATTAAGACAAGGCAGATACGCAGCGATATAGAAAAACTTTCAAAGGCAAAAGGCTGTTATGGTTTTGCAATAAATTTAGTCCATTTTGATGACCGTTTTAAAAAAGCATTTCAATATATCTTTTCAGAAACTCTCGTTGTAGAGGACATAGATGTTGCTAGAAGAATAGGCATAGGCAACGTAAGGATGATCACCCTTGATGGTGACCTTGTTGAGCTTTCAGGGGTTATGCAAGGCGGCTATAGAAAAAAGCGCTCAGGGCTTGGTTTTACAGAAAAAGAGATAAGCACAGATATAGAAAAATGCGAAAAAGACATATCTGAATCTGGAGATACTATTTCAGTACTAGAAAAAAGAAGAAGAGAAAATGAAGATAAGATAACTAGTTTAAGGTCATTAAAGGCAAATCTTGAAGTGGACATAATGAAGATTGAAAAGACACTTCATCTTAACCCTGCAGATTTAGAAATAACAAAAACAAAAAAACAGGAGCTAAAATCAGGATCAGACAAGGTAACCAAGGAGATAGGCGATATAATCAATGAAATCTCTAAAAAGAACAAAGAGCTTGCAAATAACCGTATAGAAAAGCAAACTCTAAAAAATAAGATATCTACTCTAAGAGACCCTGCATTGCTTGCAGAATTGGCTACATTTGAGGAAAAAAGAAACAAGCTCAACGAAGAGTTGGCAAAGAGCGGTGCAGAGATAAAAAACATAGATATCCAGATAACTACCATCTACTCTAAAGAAAAAGAGAAGATAGACCACATACTAAAACAGATATCCAAGGAAGAAGATGAATTCAAGACAGAGATAGAATATATCTCAAAAGAAGCAAAAGAAAAGAACGAAGAGCTCAAGAAAAGAGAATCAGCAGCAAAAGAATTCCATTCAAAATTCAGGGCATTATTTGAGAAACGGTCAAAGATAAGTGAAGAGATTACAAAGACAGAAAACATAATTTCAGGAAAAATAGACGAAAGCAGGAAAGTAGAGATTAAACAAAATACCCTTACATTAAAGCATGCAGAGATAGCAGGCGAACTCGCAGGAATGCAGCAGGAGTTCAAACAGTATGAAGGTGTTCCTCTTCTCACAAACAGGACAGAAGAGCAGCTAAAATATGAAATATCTAAGTTTGAAAGCATGAAATCAGAGATAGGCTCAGTTAACATGAGGGCCCTTGAAATCTATGATAATGTTGAAAAGGAATATAACCTATTGTTCGAGAAGAAAGACACACTAGGAAAAGAAAAAGAAGATGTCCTTAAGATGATGAACGAGATAGAGGAAAAGAAAACCGACTTATTCATGAAGCATTTCGAAGTCATAAACAATAATTTCAAAAGCATTTTCTCCCAATTGACCACAAAAGGCGAAGCAACTTTAGACCTCGAAAACAAGCAAAACCCATTTGAAGGCGGCTTAGGTGTAAAAGTTCGCCTAACAGGCCAGAAATTCATGGATATACGCTCATTATCAGGCGGAGAAAAAACATTGACTGCCTTGGCATTCATCTTCGCAATCCAGGAGCACGAGCCGGCTTCTTTCTATATATTTGATGAAGTAGATGCAGCATTGGATAAAAGAAACTCTGAAAAATTATCCCAGCTTGTTGCAAAATACGCAGAAAAAGCCCAGTACATAATAATCTCCCATAATGATGGCCTAATATCATCTGCTTCCACATTATATGGTGTTTCTATGGATGAGCATGGTATGTCTAAGGTTGTTAGTTTAAAGGTTTAACCCTTACTAAATTATAGATTTTTATTCTATAAAAAGAACAGCTGCGCTTCATTTTTTATGATAACCCAAGCCATACTTGAATTTATCAGTCCTTACTTCTCCTTTAAAAATCCGATAAAAGAATACATTCATATATTTAGTCGTAAGCTTCCACGTACCCTCTTCTTCAAACCTCCTCATTGAGCTTTTTATCCTTATTTTATTTAGTACCCTAAACTTACCCACTTTTTTAGACCTATTTACCAGATCAAAATCCTCTGCAAGCAATATTGTCTCATCAAAACCCCCTAATTTAAAGAATGTTTTTCTATCGCAAAATATGCAGAATCCGGGCATATGGGGATAAAAATATTGAGATAAAAATATCCAAAAATTATATAAGACAAAAAATTGTTTAATAGCTATGTTTTGAGTAATCGGTTTAACATAACATCCGCTAGTATCTATTTTCCTTTTTTTTATCTGCTTAGCTGCTATCTCAAAAAAATTAGGATCGGTCTCACCATCACTGTCAAAAAAGACCAGAACATCTCCTTTTGAAGCCTTAGCCCCTACGTTTCTTGCTAGGCTTACTCCCTTTCTTTTCTCTACAATAAATTTAAATTTTTTAAAACAATTCTTAAATTTATAAGCAATACTCTTAGTCTTGTCCTTAGAATTAGCATCAACAATTATAACTTCAAAATCTTTAAATGTTTGCTTCTTCAGGCTATTCAAAAGCTTGCCTATATACTTTTGTTCATTTGATGTAGGGATTATAACACTGAAAAACATCTTAAATTCACTCATTTACTTTTTATAATCAAAATTATATTTAAACTTATCTCCTTTTATTTCACCTATAAATAATCTATACATCTCGTGGACAGTATACCTCAAGCTCATGTTTAATCTTCCTTCTTTTTCAAAACGCCTCATTGAATTAAATACTCTTGTTTCTTTTATTATCCCAAATTTTCCAGCCTTGCTTGACCTTCTTGCAAAATCATTATCTTCCCCTAATAATATAGCCTCATCAAAACCATTTATTTTCTTATAAACTTTCTTCTTGCAGAATGTACACCACCCATAAGCATGAGCCCACCATCCCTTGACCAGGTTCATAAGTAGATTAGTAGAGGCCACTATCATATGATCAATCCATTTACCATCATAAGGTTTAGAATAGAAAGAACCTGCATCTAATCCTCTTTTTTCAACATTCTCTGCAAGCACGTTAAGGAAATTGCTAGGTAATCTTACATCAGAATCCAAAAACAAGAATAAATCTCCTTTTGCAGCCTTTGCCCCATTATTCCTTCCAACAGAGGGGAGTCCGCCCTTTACAATTTTACACTTAAATTTCTTTGCAATAGAAACTGTCTTATCTTTAGAACCTGCATCCGAAACTATAACTTCATAATCTTTATAATCTTGTTTTTTTATGGATTTTAATAATTTAGGCAGATAATGCTCTTCATTTTTTGTAGGGATTATGATGCTTATCATTTTAATTTTTCTATATATTCAACCAGCTCTTTTGTCATACATAAACAATGATTCTTTCCCTTATTATTCACACACCTTTCTCTAAATCCAACTAATGGTTTTCCTATTATGACCTCTGCTTTATCAAAATTAACATCAAAAAATGATTTCCATTTTCTCTTTTCATCCAACTTTACTTTAACAGGCACTATCTGAACATCATTTTCTATTATCAATCTTATAACTCCCGTATATAATACTTTCTTCTTTTTTATCAGGTCATCAGGATAAGGAAATATTCCGACAAGCTCACCTTTACTCAAATATCTCTTTGCCTCTGAAAATGCTTTATTGTTTACATCTTTTAACCCTGACTGGACAGGTATCTGGCCTATCTCTCTTAAAAAAACCCTAGATAATATATTCTTAAAAAGAATATGGGCAGTAAAGAAATGGACAATCCTTCCATCAGCAATCATAATCAATGGAGGATCCCAGGGGTTATCATGGTTAGCCACAATGATTGCTGATTTTTTTGGTAGTTTCCCTTTAACAATTATCTTAACCTTACTTAAATAGATACTCCTTACAACCAGCTTGCCTAGAGAGTACACTAAATTTCCCATTATTCAATCTTAGAAAAAAGAACTATATAAACTTAATCAAAAGAAATGCGCCAGCCGGGACTTTCGCGTTTTCTTCAACAATTCGAACCCGGATAAATGGCTTGGAAGGCCATTGTCATAACCATTAGACCACCGGCGCATAATCAATAAGAATTAAATAATCATTTATAAATCTAACTAAATTAAATCTGCCCCCTTATATTCTCCACAAACCTTTCAAAATCATCTTTCTTGACATTTGCCCCGCAGGCATACTCATGCCCCCCACCATAACCCTCAACCCCTATCAAAGCCTTTTCCAATATCGGAGCAACAGGCTTACTTGCGCTCCTTAAGCTTAATCTAACTTCTCCGCTTTTCTCCCTCCCTACAATTACTATCTTGTCAGGATATCTATAGATTAACTCATTAGACAAATCACCGCTAAAGCTCATCTTGTTCTCTTTATACACATAAATCAGCAATGGATCTTCACTAGCTTGTTTAATCGCCCCCCCCAAAAGTTCATCATACTCTCCAACTACCTTCTCAAACTTTCTATAAACAAACTTCCCGCGGGAGCTTTTCTGCTCCAATATCTCATCTGGCTCATCTATTCTTGTAAGTATCTTAAAGCATTTGTTCACATCGCTTGTCTTGCCCTTAAGTATATAAGAAAATATTCTAACTAACTTACCTAATTTAGTTTCAAAATATATCTTTCCAGGATCATTCAACTCTTTATCAACCATCCACCCATACTTCTCAGTAAACTCATCAAAAAAATCAGGTATATGCCAGTCACCTATGCATCCAACAGCTGCTATCCACATATCCTGCTTTACAACTTCATAGCATATCCTTGTTGCAGGAACTCCATCATCTTTATCCTTCACACGAGGATTAAAGTATTTTACATTATGTCTTTCAAGCGGCTTGTGATGGTCTATCCATATCACAGGCACTTTAACACCATCAATAAACTCCTGCTCAACAATAGGTATATCTACAATAAATACTTTGTCTGGATTATACTCCTCTACCTTTCTTAGGAAATTAGTGCCTAATCCGGGCTTTGCCTTGAACACTACCCCATGCCCCTCACGAACATACCTATATAGCAATAAGAAGCTAGAAAGCCCGTCAGGATCATCATGAAAAAAGAACAAAGGATTCTTACAATTGTCAAGTTCTTCTCTTATTTGTTTTATCTCTTTTTCTCCCAGCATCTTAACCTAAAAAAACATATTACTATCCTAAAATATCCTGCTAATATTTAAACTTTTGGTTAATGGATTTAAATCTTGAAACGCTTAATAAAACAAAAAACTATTTAACCTGTATAATCTTACTATTATTATGAACATTCCATGCATAAAATGCAAAGGCGCTACCCCTATGCAGTCCTGCGGAAGAACATTCTGTCCAATAGTTGCAAAAGCAGACTCATATTTCAAAGTAAAAAAGATTCTTCCAAAAGAAGACTTCCTCTCTTCATCCCCTACGCCTTTTGTAGGCCATAACTTCTACCCTAACTTATATGTAGGGATACTAAGCACGCCTGAGCAAAGAGATGATGCCTGGATTTATGATGCGCCTAATCATTGGGCTAAAAACAACTTCCAGATTCCTGAAATAATTGACTACAGGTCCTCTCTAATAAACTCAAGATTCAGAGTAAACATAAAACAAAGGACAAAATTCTTAGAGATAAGCCAGGAGATAGGAATGGCATCTAAATCAGTTGACTTAGAGATAAGCCTCAAAGAAAAACCAAAATTCAAGCTAAACACAGACTCTTACCTTGCACCAACAGGTCCAAACGCAAGCTTAGAACAGGCAAAGATAACCTCTAACCCTAAGATAGATTCAAGAGTAGATAAGGTAGTTTCAGACACAGACCTCAAGGCAAGCAATGCAATGACTTACCTTTATGATCATGGCTTTTCAGAAAACTTCTTGACAAAAATCCTAAGTATAGGCAACTTGGGCATTAAGCCACAAAGAAAATTGGTTCCTACAAGGTGGTCTATCACAGCTACAGACGATACCTTGGCTAAACACATTCTCTCTGAAGTAAAACAATACAATCAAACCGGCTATTTAGCTTATTTTGGGGGATACCTGGGGAACTATTTTTTAATACTGTGTTTTCCAGAGGTTTACTCTTATGAGTTATTTGAGATGTATATGCCTGGGGCAAGTTGGAATGTTACTGATTCACTAGATTATACTACCGATTATGAGCCCTACGAAGGCAGAAAGAGTTATGCAGAGAATTGTGGCGGGGGGTTTTATGCTTGCAGGATTGCGGTAGCTGAAGGATTAGATAAGATAAAAAAGCAAGCTAGCGTTATATCCTTAAGGTTTATCACAAGTGAATATGCAGTCCCTCTTGGTGTTTTTGTAGTGCGAGAAGCTACGCGTAAGTCAATAAATAGTAAACCTATCGAGTTTTCATCCGAGGAACTTATGATAACTTACGCAAAAAACCTCGCCAAAAATAAATTTGGCATAAACCTCGATCCAATCATTAAAAATAGTAAAGTTATGAACAATTTGAAAAATCAAAGGAAACTAATTGAATTCATTTAATTGACCAAAGTAGATTTCTACCTCGGTTTCCTGCTCGAGTTATCTTATTCTCTTTTTCTAATTTCCATAAGTGCTCTTTTATTGAACTATCCCCCACGTTTAATATTTCCACAAGTTCTGCAATTGTATAAGATCTATCTTTTAAGAGATTCAAAATATTCTCTTTGGTCGCCCCATCTCTTCCTTTGGCAGTGCCTCTTAGTTTCCTTTTTATGGATATTTCTAATTTTTTGGTCTTATGAGCTAAACCACAGATTGGAAAATCTTTTTTAAGATTAAATATATCTTCATTCAATTTTAGGTAACTTTTTGAAGATATTCCAAACCTATAAACATCAAATTTGCCTTTCACCCTTTTTTCTCTGATGGGATTGCATATATAATCACATTTAATCGATATCTCCCTAATATCTCTTAATAAGGTTTTATTTTTGGAATAGATGGTTATTACCTCACCTATACTTCCTTCATCAATAATAAAAGATACCAACCCTGCTACGAGAAATTCCTTATCAAGAGATTTGATGTTTTGAGGAATATAAGCTTGAAATGTATCGGTATTAGGTAAATTAAAATAATAGGTATAAAACTCAGTGATGATTTTAGGTATGTTCAATCTTCCATCTTCAAACTCTTTTTTACCGTACTCAAACTCACCAAAAATATTATTTAACTTTAATAAAAAATTAGTCAATCCTTCTTTGTCCATTTGCCTATATGAAGAGGAAACTTCTTTTCTACCTATATGGCCATCCCCTACAAAATGGAATATTATAGATACCATCTCAGGTGTTAGCTGAAGGGGTAATTTGGGTTTTAATATTGGATTTGATTTACCCCATCCAGTATAATATTCAATATTCTGTTCTGCCTCTATCATAAATTGATTATCGTTATCCTTGCTGTTAGAAATTATCTTAGAAAATTCAAGTAATAACCATAAAGGAATATTGATTCTTTTAATTTTACCTCTATCTAATTTCTTACCTTTTAACCAACTATAAAAATCAAATCGATTATACTTCATTTTCTCATAATACTTCAAGCTTAAGAGGGGTATCATATTCAATAAAACTTTTTGAGAACCAACAACAGATAATAGTTTATTAAATAGGCCTTGCCTAAATTTACCCTCTAACCTAACAAAAGTCAAAGTAAGAGGAAAATCCCAAATATGTATTTTTTTATAATTTTTCATTTAAATCACCGATTTTTCCTAGGTTGAAACTATATAAATGATTTTTAGCATCCTCAGAAATCAAAGATTTCTGGGAACTTAGAAATTCTTAAGAATTTCCAAGTAAGCGAAAATCATAATTTAATAGTTGAAGCATTGTTTGAGGTGATTTGGAAAATTAAAATGCATAGGGGGTTACTTCTTTATATATTTTGTGTAGTGGGTCGTTAGAGAAGTAAGATAAATCAAAAAAACAACTCTAAATCGAAAGTTATAAAAGAACTTACTTCTCATCAATTCATCTAACATGGAATTCCAAAAATCACTTGAAAATCTGCAAAATGCTATATCTTCAGCCATAAAGATTAAACTAGACTTAACCAAGAAAATAGATGCCCAAAAAGCCCTTTATGACTATTCTGAAAAGCAAAAAATATACCACCTTAACACCCTAAACTCAAGCCTTAAGGCAGTAAAATCCTATTCTATTGAACTGCTAAGATTAGTAAATTCAGACATTAAAAATCAGCCATATACAAACCAGATTCTAGAACTTATCCCAGAACTAGAAAGTAAAGACCTAACAAAACTCGACAAGACAGTAAAGAAGATGATAAGCATATCAAAACAGCTTAATATACCTAAAAAAACAATAAATAACAACTTTTCAACTCCCTCAAACATCCCAAGTGAGATAAAATCAGACATAAGTGCAGATATAAGCGAGCTTAACCGCTGTTTTAATAACGGATGCTACAGAAGCTCAATCATACTTTGCGGAAGATTATTAGAAACAGCCCTGCATAGAAAATACTATGAATTAACAAATAATGACTTATTGGAAAAAAGCCCAGGCATAGGCCTAGGCAATATCATAGCAAAGTTAAAAGAAAAAAACATCCAATTAGACCCTGCATTGTCAAACCAAATCCATCTTATCAATCAGGTTAGGGTCTTTTCTGTCCATAAGAAGAAAGAAGCATTTTACCCGACAAAAGAACAAGCTCACGCAATCATTCTTTACACAATAGACGTCTTAGGTAGATTATTTTCAAATGTAATAAACATTGATAGGGCGCTTCAAGGCCAATAGTTAATAAAATTTATTCAATCTTATTATATACCTCTTTTAGTTCATCAATATCTTTAGTCCTGTTTATCATATCCCTGTACTTGCCGCCATTCTCAACACCTTTAGTAAACCACTGCGTATGTGTCCTTACAGCTTTAAAATTAGTTTTATACTTTTTGCAATACTTCAGATATTCTAAAAATATTTTCTTCTTGCCAACAGGCTTCAACTCCTTTCCAGCAAGATATGCCTTAATCTCTTCAAATATGCATGGATTTCCAATAGCTCCTCTCCCGATCATAATAGAATCACATCCAGTTTCATCAATCATCCTCTTTGCATCCTTGCCGCAGAATATATCCCCATTTCCAATAACAGGAACATCTACTGCGCGCTTCACCTTCTTTATAATCCCATAATCTACAGCATGCTCATAATTTACAGTTCTTGGCCTTCCATGGACAGCTATTGCGCTAACTCCTTCAGCTTCACATAATCTGGCAATCTTAACTGCATTTATATGGCTTTTATCATACCCTGCCCTTATTTTTACAGTAACAGGAACATCAACAGCCTCAATCAATGCCTTTACTATCTTCTTGATCCTAATAGGATATTTCATAAGATAAGACCCGCATTTTCTCTCTACAACATTTGAATGAGGGCATCCCAGATTAAGGTCAATAGCCTGAACCTTGCTTTCAACCTCTTTAGCGCATCTTGCAGTGATCTCAGCATCATTACCAAAGAACTGGCAAACTAAGTTATCTTCATCAAAAAAATCAGCTAATCTTCTGTTCCCTCTGAAAAACCCGATACTGTCTATCATCTGCGAATAAACAATATCTGCCCCATGAGCACTGCACAATTTTCTGAATGATATCTCATTTACAGATACCATTGGAGCCAATATCGCCTTATTTTTGAAGTTCATATATATGTTAAACCTCGTTTTTGTTTTTATTAAGAGAAATGCAGCCGCTCCATCAGGTTAAGGTATAGTCCTATACTTGGTGTTTATTAATATCCATTCTATGGACAAGAGAGCAAGCCCGGCTGCCAGCAATACCCATGAAAGGTCAAACGACAGCCTTTTTTCAGTTATAGCAGCCAATTCCTTAAATGCGCCACCCAAAACCTCCTTATCTTCTACCCTATAATACTTTCCAGCAGTTTCACTTGCTATTTTCTTTAATGACCCCTCATCTAGCCTTGACACAATGTCTTGAAACAAAAACTCTCCTCCTTCAGAAGTTCCTACCCCGATTGTATGCACAATAACATTATTCTCTTTTGCATATCCTATAGCTTCATCTATTGATGTTCCCACATTGCTTTGCCCATCTGTTAATAAGATAATGACATCTGATTCATCATCCCTTTCTTCAGCGCCCAGCACATTTACAGAAGTGATTATTGCATCTCCTATATTTGTCCCACCAACTTCGCTTATCCTCAAATTATTTGTAACATTCTTAACCTTAGGCCTGCTATCAGCTAATTTAACCTCAGTAGATGCAACTCCAGCAAAAGACACCACCCCTATCTCTGTATTTCCAGGAACACTATCAACAAATAAGCTGGCAGCCTCTTTTGCAGCCTCCAGCCTGTTCGGTGAAAAATCATCAGCCAGCATAGATGCAGATGTGTCTATAGCCAGCACAAAATCAAAAGAGCTTGTCTGTCCGACATACCAGAGTGTAGCTCCAGAAATAGATAGTATTAGCAGGCTATAAGTAATCAGCCTTATCAGCAGTAGAAAAATGTTTTTATTCCTAAAAATGCCAAAATAAGGCTTGCCTAGAAAATCACCCTTTGAAACCCTTTCTAAAGCATCAAAGTTTGCAAAGTTTAAGGCAGCCGCTCTTTTCTTTTTCAGCGCAAAAATATGGGTTATTGCCAAAAAAGGTATAATTAGCAAAATCCATAAATATTGCGGGTTTGTAAATGCTAATTCCATTCTATTTCCTGGCCCTCCTATTAAAAAAATCCAATAAAGGCTTTACAAAATCCTTATCAGTTGTTAAGGATATAAAGCCAGCTCCTGCCTTTTGAAACTCTTTTTTGATAATGCTTTCATTCCTGGCAGCATACTGCCTGTACCTGTCTCTTACCTCATCGGGATTTATCAATAGCTGTTTTTTTGAAAAAGGATCCTGCACTAGAACATTAGCCCCATCCTCAGGCAGAGCCTTGTCTCTGGGATCCCTTACCATTACGCCCACAACATCAAATTTTCCAGATGCAATCCTTAAACTATGGGTCCAGTCTCCTTTCAAGCCTATAAAATCAGATATTATCATAACTACAGAAGACTCTTTTAGATAAGTCATCAAAAACTTCATCGCATTGTTAAAATTATAGCCTCCGCCGTAATTCTTTGTATCAACTAAAGTCTTTGATAATAAATAAAACTGCTTTGGATCCATTGCAGGCAGTGATTTATGCACTATCTTGTCTGTAAACAAAGCAAACCCAACAGAATCACTGGCCTGTAAGATAGCATAGCACAGGGAAGTAGCCAATTCAGCAGCATACTCATTCTTTAGCTTTGCAGTAGAGCCAAAAACCATAGAAGAGCTGGCATCTACAAGTAAAAACACATTTAAGTTTCTTTCTTCAACAAATTCCTTAACTAATATTTTGTTTGCTCTATTGCTTGCCTTCCAGTCAATTACGCTTGCATCATCATTCTGTGTATAATCTCTGTAATCAGCAAACTCTAGCCCTCTTCCCTTAAATACGCTTTTATACCTCCCTACAATCTTTGTATTGACCAGGCTCTTTGTAACAACCTCTAATTTCCCTATAGCGGGAGTCAAGCTTACCTTTAATTTTGCCATTTTGAGCTAAGGGACTGCTACCTTAGAAAGTATCTCAGTTATAATATCATCTGCCTTTATACCTTCTGCCTGCCCTTCATAATTTAGAATTAATCTGTGCCTCATAACATCATGCGCAATATTCTTTACATTTTGAGGAGTTACAAAAGATTTCCCATTCATCAAAGCATCTGCCTTTGATACTATAAACAGCCCTATAGCCGCCCTTGGCGAGCATCCGTATTCAATATACTTGCCTGTTTTTATTTTGTATTTCTCAGGATTCCTTGTCGCATCAATCAATTCAACAATATATTTCTCAATATCCTCACTCAAAAAAATCTCTTTGGTTGTCTTCTGCATCTCAATTATCTTTTTGGGCGTAATAGCTGCATTTATCTTAAAATCCTCAAATTTATTTAATGAGATGTTTGTTTTCAATATCTTTTGCTCCTCTTCTGCTGTCGGGTAGCCCATATTCAGTTTAATAAGAAACCTGTCAATCTGCGCTTCTGGCAGCTGGTATGTTCCGCCGGATTCTATCGGATTATTATTAGCCATCACAAAAAACGGAAGCTCTAAACTAAAAGTTTCTTTGCCTATTGTAACCTGCTTCTCCTGCATGGCTTCAAGTAAAGCAGATTGTGTTTTTGGAGGAGCCCGGTTTATTTCATCTGCTATTACAAAATTAGCAAAAACAGGCCCTTTTATTGTATAAAACCCCTTATCTTTATTATAAGCAGTTATCCCTACTATGTCTGTAGGAAGCAGATCAACAGTAAATTGTATCCTGTTAAACTTGCATCCGCTCGCCTGCGCCAAAGCTCTGATCAGCAGGGTTTTAGCAATCCCAGGAACACCCTCTATAAGCAGATGCCCATTTGCTAGTATAGCTCGCAAACATCCCTCTATCACCTTCTCTTGGCCTATTACAGCCTTTCCAATCTCTTTTTTTATCTCAGCTAGATCCTTCTGATGTGTTTTAATTTGGTTTTTATCCATTTTACACCCACCTTATATTTACTATTATAAATAAGTTTACATTTACTCTCAAATAGCAAAACAGCGAATAAAACAAAGCGACACATTTATATAGGTGTTTTTAAGAGTCAATAATATGTGGTTTTTTAATAAGAAAAAAAAAGAAGAGCACACTGCCAAAAGAGAAAGGATTAAAAATAAGTATTTAAGAAAGCTGGATAATCTGGATATGCATAAAAAGAATGCGCATAAGGGTCTCCATTCAGTTATTAGGAATTTTTTTATAGAATTTTTTAACATCCATTATGAATTTACCTATGATGAGCTTGTAAAAGAAACAAAAGAAAAGAGAATCAAAAAGCCTGTAAGGGAAAAAATGTATCAGCTTTCTAAAGAAATAGATAATCTTAAATTTGGTGATTCTCCAGCATCAAAAGAAGATTTAGCAAGATTAATAGGGGATTGTAAAAATATGATCAAAGCAATATAGGTGCATTATTTTTTCTTACTTTTTCTTGGTATACCCTTTCTTTTTCCTTCTCTTTCTCATCCACATATACTGGCTGATTATAACAGCTAAAGCAATAACCATGATAACAAGCGCTAAATTCCAATTATCCCTTATCAATGTAATAGGCGCAGGATACTCTTTTTCTTTAGCTCCTATCAAAGTCCTGCAGCCGTTAACAGCAGCATCCACCAATGATTTAGCTTTAGTATACTCTCCTTTTTCCATAGCCTCATTAGCCTGCTGTATCAATTCAGAAAGCTCTAGGCACTCTGAGTTCTTGTCAAACAAGTCAGCTACAAACAACAATTTCTGCATGATGAATGTATTGTTTTCATAGTATTTGTCTGTAAGGTCAATATACAAGTTGATGGTGTCGCTGAACTCCGGGTCTTTCACATTTGCAGTTATCGTTATCTCATGCCTTCCTGGGCCTAAATCAGCATCAGAAGTCAAAACCAGTTGAACAGTATTCTCATCACCTAAATCCGACATAAGGATATAATCATTGCTAAGCTCTGCCTTTAGCCCAGGCTCAGCTGACTTCACATCCAATCCAATCTCATTTAAGATTATATCCCCTCTGTTTCTCAGGATTATTGGGGTTGTTAACATATCTTTTTGGTATAATGTCAATAAATTAGGTGCTATCATCTCTAAGTTAGCTATCTTCTCTGTTTCAACTATTCTGGTTCCCCCCCCTCCTCCACCCCTTATTATAGTTGTTGTTAAGACATTAGTTTTTGAGCCTTCAACAACAGCAAACACGCTTAGGTTAGTTACTGTAAACGTAATGGTGTTGGCAGCAGAATCCACAGTAGAGCTAACCTCTGACCATGTGCAGTTAGAGGCATCTTCGCACTTGAACACCTCTAAGTTATTCTCAATAGTTATAGAAGAGGTCAAATTAGTATAATCATAAGCAACATCAATAGAAGAAAAGTCAATGCTGGAGTTTATCTCAAACTCATCTATTGTAGTCCTGTTGCCTGGAGCAGCAATAGTATCCTCTATATCTGAAAACTCCATGACTGAGCTTACGCTTGTGTTTATAGAGGCATTATTTATGGTAATATCTGTATTATTAGTTTCTACAAACAAATTATACTTCCCAGCAGGCGTCAAAGCAGTTATAGTCTGCCCGCTGAACAGCTCAGCATTATTATTAACATCCCTAACAGTTATATTGTTGCTTCCAGCTGCGCTCAATATTATAGTGGCATTATCATCAGCATAGAACATCAAGCTGCTGGTGTCATTAAATGTATTCTCATCATAAACAACAGTTTCTATCAAATAAGGCCCTTTTGTGGCAGGGAAATAATCATAATAATACCAATACTGCTTTCCAGAATTAATAGTGCTGTAAGCGCTCAATGCAGTGGAATTGACAGTCAGTGTTACTGAATCCAGGGCTAAAGAAACATTAAACTGCAGGGTAATATTGACAGAATCATTGGCATTTACATATGTTCTAGTTGTATTCAAGTTGACTATGGAAGGAGGATCATACAAGGCAGGTGCTCCGGATAAAGCAGGCTCTGTCAATAAATATCTGGACATATTGTCTCTTGTCAGCATAATCATCTTTGTAGTCGTATTCAATACAACAGTCTCCTTTGTAAACACGCAGTTAGAGATATTACCGCACCTGTAGAACTCCAAAGCGCTTTCAGTTGTCAATGTATACCATATAGAGGAATAATTATACGCAAAGGTAAAGTTAGAGAAGCTGAAATTAGCCTCTAGATCAAACATCGCTACTCTCCTCTCCCCTGTTGGCGGCTCAGACTCATTCGTCCTTGTTGTATGCGTAATCAGGTTAGTTATGTTATCAGCAGAGAAATTAGCATTTCTAAATTCCATTCTTTTCGGCTCTGCTATCAATGTAGCATTCATTTCATAATAGCTTACAGCAGGCATTGTCATATAGATATAGGCTCCAGATTGAAGCACAGAACCAGTGCATCTGTCCATAAGGGACATAGCGCTTATGCTGGGACTGGAAAGATTAACAGTTTTAGATATATTACTGACAGTTAATGTAGTATTTCTTTGAATAGTCTGATTGTCTATGTCCATAATATTAGCCATTAATATATAACTGCCGGAAACATTCGGCATATAAGAGAAATTAAAATACTGAACATAATTATTGCTGCCATTATCATCTGTCCTATTGGCAGTCTGCGCAGCCACAACCTCATTTCCATTAGGATGCAGTATAGTAACATTCGCATTCTCCACCAGGCTATCCAGATCAAACTCCGTAATTATGGTTAAGTTAGTATTATTCATCGTATAAGTTTCATTAGAGCATAGGTAGCTGGCTGAAGGAGCAATTGTAGTTCCTGCAATCCTCCCTAATCTTAATAAGATAGTTGAAGTTATATTGATAGAATCTCCATAGGCATTATTAAACCCATAAGCAGTTGCACTAAAATACCTTGGTGGAGCTCCAGTAACAATATAATCAGTGCTGTAATAAGTAGATACATTAGTTGTCTGCAATATCTCAATGCCAGTCAGGTTATTGACCTGCACTGTGATATTATCAATATAATCCTGGCCGTATATGACAGAGATATTAAATGAAACAATATCACCAGGCCTTACAATTGAGTTCTGCAAAGGCGCCGTGATGTTAATCAATCCTACAATATATGTCCTTATTTCTGACCTGTTAGAGTTGTTTGCATAATCATAGCAGGTCACAGAGATATTATGGCTTCCTCCAGTAAGCCTTATTGTCTTGTCAGTATAGCTGCCGTTGATTGAATATGTAATGTTAGCCTCAATATCATCAACAGTTGGATAGCATGAAAGATTAACTGCCAGGTTGTCTAAAACACTCCAGTTGAACGTAACATCTTCACCCCCTGCAATCCCATACGCAGGTGTTGGAGAGTACAAAGTAACATTCCACGGCGGTGTTAAGTCAATAGTTAAATTCCTCGTTGGAGTGGAATTTTCATAATTGGCCTTATCCCTTACAGTAACATTATAATAATACAATGCCTCGTTAGTTAAATCAGTAAAGTTAATATTATATATTCCAGTAGTGTAATTGGTGGAATTTATAACTGCCTTGCTGCTATCCATCAGCCTGAATGTAATATTATTAAAATTAGTTTCTATTACACTAGCATTGATATAAACAGACCGTGCATAAGCCCCATCTTCTCTAGTGCCTGCCCCATAGATAATCTGCGGATAAGTATTGTCCAGAGTTATATTTCTAGTTGCTGTTGAATTCTCATTACCCACTTTATCCCCCACAGTAACATTATAGTAATAATATTCATTCCCATTCAAGCCGGTAAAATTAATGTCATAATCAGCAGTTGTATAATCAGTGGCATTTAGTAATGAAGTGGAATTATACAGATAGAATGTGATATTATTGAAATTAGCCTCTATTATAGAAACATCCACATATATCCAGTCTCTAGCTAGGTAAACAGCAGTATCCTCTGTCCCGCCGGCATAATCAATTGACGGATAAATAGTATCTACTGTTACAGTATAATTCAAAGGAGCGCTAAACACTGCCTTCACAGAGCTATCCGCGCATCTAACACTCCATATATAGTTTCCATCCCCTATGCCTAATACTTGTATCTCATTGCTGGCACTTATTGTAACAACTGTTGTATTGCTGTTATTTTGAGCATAAGTACCAGAGAAATTCCCCCATACAGTGCAATTATCTACTCCATTGCTATCATAAACAATAAATGTAAAGTTATTCTCACCCATATTAGCATAAGCATTATCACCTGGAGAGGTCAAGTTGATAGAAGCATTTTCTGTAATAGAATAATTAGTGAAATGGGTGACATTATAATGCAGCATAGTAGTGCTGCTGCTAATCTCAGTGCAGATATCACAAGTAGACCCATCCTTAAGTAAAACAGGATCAATAAAGCCGCCAGAATAAAACCACAGATCAGCTGAAACATTCAGCTCACTATTAGCAGCACTATCAACAACAATACTTTGATTATAAATAACAACATTCGAAGAATTAAACACAGCAGCACTATAATTCAAACTATTAGAAAACCTCACCTTCCCCAATGAAACATTCTCCTTTGCAATATAAGGCCATGGCGTAATAACTGCTGTTGTTACATTAATATTTGTAGAATAAACTAAATTAACATTTCCATTTACAGTATTTCCAGAACAATTCAACCCCCCATATATGAATATTGAATCGGCTGTGATATTTACACTGCCTCCTGCATCTGTGCTTGAGCTTAAATTGATAGCTCCTCCTGAATTGATAGTAAAATTTCCTGAAACATTAAAAGAAATACTAACCCCTGAATAATTATACAACAGTCCTCCAGAATTAATCACCAGATTAGTAGCATTCACAATATATCCATTACGGATTCTTTTTGCACTGTTAACATAACATATACTGCTCAAATCACCAGTATCACAGGGATATTGGGTCTGTGTGAATGTATAATTAGCGCTTGCAAACACCGCATGGCTCTCATTATCATATACAAGACAATTCCATTTATAGTTTCCTGTTTGGTTAATCCCCCCAAAGATTGTTGTATTTTCGCTACCAGAAATATTAATTGTTTGGTTAATCTTCCATCCAGAAGCATTATGGTATAAAGAGATGTTAATCAAAACACTGGAACAGCTTCCTCTGACAGCGCTGCAGTTAAATAAATAATTGGTATCAAAAGTAATCCCATCCCCAGGATAATTCAAAGTAACTGTCGGATTTGAATTGCCACCAAATACATAGCTCTCAGCAGGCAAAAACGTTCCAGGGGTATCATAGTCACAGCCATGATGGATTATAGTTATTGT
>Ga0180007_10002446_pt1 | contig 22182 bp, 22 predicted proteins | sample MM_PC_MetaG_FD_121122 | JGI IMG/M metagenome (GOLD analysis project Ga0180007, IMG submission 121122) | Groundwater microbial communities from the Aspo Hard Rock Laboratory (HRL) deep subsurface site, Sweden - MM_PC_MetaG | ecosystem: Environmental > Aquatic > Deep subsurface > Groundwater... | reverse complement strand
GCAACCGACTCATCGAAGCCGGCCTGGATATCTTCGGGGAATGCGGCTACACCGGGGCCACCACCCGAATGATCGCAGACCAGGGAGGAGTAAACCTGGCCGCCATCCCCTATCATTTCGGCGGCAAGGAAGGACTGTATGGTGCGGTCATCAAACATATCATTACCACGGTGCGCGGCCAGCTCGACCCGATCCTGGCTGAGATCGAGAAGCGCGTCGCCCAGAGTACCCCTGCGCCTGAGGAGGCTCAGGAACTGTTGGAAAAATTCCTGGGCCGTTTGGTCGATTTTATCGTCGGATCAAAAGAGGCGCCGCGCTTCAGCCGCATCATTCTGCGGGAGCAGATGTCACCGAGCAATGCCTATGACAATATTTATACGGGTCTCATGCAACCCATACTGAACATGGTGGCAATGTTGCTGGCCGCAATAACCGGGACCGAAACCGAGCCGGACCGGGAAACACGTCTGCGCGCCTTCATCTTTATCGGCCAGATCATGGCGTTTCGCTTTGCCCGGGAAACCCTGATCCGCAATCTGGGCCTGGAGGGATACAGTTCCGGTGAGACAGCCGAAATCCACCGGATTGTTCTGGAACAGACTCGGGCGGCGCTTTTCGGCCTGAAAAATCTGCCTGGTAAAAAATGATCAAGGCGAAAAGGATCGAATATGAAGAAAAAAATGATTCTCCTGCTGTTGATACTCGCCGCCGTGGCCGGCGGTTTCGTCTATCGTACCATGCATAATAAGCAGATCGGGACAGGAGAGCTGACCCTGTACGGCAACGTGGACATCCGCAAGGTGGATCTCGGCTTCCGGGTGGGCGGCCGCATAGCCGAAGTTCTGGTCCAGGAGGGGGACCGGGTGCAGGCAGGTCAGGTTCTCACCCGCCTGGATAACACCCCTTACCTGGATGAGCTGAATCTCGCCCAGGCCCAGCTGGAACAGGCGGCCGCCGTTCTGAAAAAAATGGAGGCAGGCACCCGGCCCCAGGAAATCGCCCAGTCCGCAGCTCTGGTAAGGGAACGCCAGGCTTCAGTAAAAAATCTGCAAACCGAATACCAACGGCTTAAAAACCTCATCGCAACCGGAGCTGTTTCCCAGCAATCCTTTGACAATACCAGTGCCGCCCTGGCAGAAGCCACGGCGCGGTTGGCCACGGCCCAGGAGGGACTCAATCTCGCCAGAGAAGGGTTCCGCAACGAAGACATCGAGGCGGCCCGCGCCGACCTGCAGGCAGCCCGGGCGCGTATGGCCGGAGCCGGCACCCGGCTTAGCGACACCGAAATCAAAGCCCCCCAGCAAGGAATCATCCTGACCAGGGTGGAAGAACCAGGAGCCATTGTCGGCATCGGCCAGACCGTACTCACCCTGGCATTGGACACACCGTTGTGGATCCGGGCCTATGTGGAGGAACCGGATCTGGGCCGCGTCTATCCGGGCATGCCGGCGCAGATCTTTACCGATTCAGCACCAAACCACCCCTATCAGGGACAGGTGGGTTTCATTTCACCCGAGGCGGAATTCACCCCGAAATCGGTGCAGACCGAAGAACTGCGCACCCGCCTGGTCTATCAGCTGCGCATCGTCGCCGACAATCCCGACCATGGCCTGCGCCAGGGGATGCCGGTCACCGTCCGTCTCACGGAAAAAGAGCGGCAGACCCGCGCGGAGTAAATCCTATGGAGCATGCGCCCGTTGATATCCAGGGACTGAGCTACACCTTCGGCAACAACCAGCCTCCGGCACTCGATGACTTGAGCGCCGTCATCCGCCCCGGTGCGGTGACCGGTCTGGTCGGCCCGGACGGGGCGGGCAAGACTACACTCATCCGTCTCATGGCCGCCCTGTTTCTCCCCGGTGCCGGCACCATCAGCATATTCGGCCTTGACACCCGCACGGAAACGACCCGTCTGCATCGGATTATCGGCTACATGCCGCAGAAATTCGGGTTGTACGAGGATCTGTCCGTCATGCAGAACCTGCGCCTGTATGCTGATCTGCAGGGGGTAACCGGTGCAGCACGACAGCAGGTCTTCCAGCGATTGCTGGCCTTCACGGGACTCGCGCCGTTTCAGAGCCGCCTGGCCGGGCGACTCTCCGGCGGCATGAAGCAGAAACTCGGCCTGGCCTGCGCCCTGATCCGCAAACCGCGCCTGCTGCTCCTTGATGAGCCCAGCGTCGGCGTGGACCCCGTCAGCCGCCGGGAACTGTGGCGCATGGTGCAGGAACTGGTGAACGAGGAAATGGCGGTGATCTGGTCCACGGCCTATCTGGACGAGGCCGAGCAGTGCGATGAGGTTCTGCTGCTTAACGAAGGCAGGCTGATATTTTCCGGCCCCCCGCAGGAGCTCACCAAACGGGTTACCGGCCGCTGTTTCCAGATCCGCAACATCGCCGGCAACCGGCGCCGGGTCCTGGCCAACGCCCTGCAGCGGGAGGAGGTGCAGGATGGCATCGTCCAGGGCGAAAATGTGCGCATCGTCTTGCGGGCCGTCAGCTCCCTACCGGACCCGGCGGTGCTCCATGCCGGTCCGGCGTCTCAACTGGTACCGGTTGCCCCCCGTTTTGAGGATGCCTTTGTCGACATCCTGGGCGGCGGACCAGGCGGCACCTCGGTGCTGGCCGCCTCCATGGCGCAGATCGAGGATTACGGCCAGATAACGGTGGAGGCTGAAGGCTTGACCAAGCGATTCGGCGATTTCACTGCAGCCCGGGATATCACCTTTGCCATAAAGCGGGGCGAGATCTTCGGCCTGCTCGGCCCCAACGGCGCCGGCAAATCCACCACCTTCAAGATGATGTGCGGCCTGTTGCGCCCCTCGGCCGGAATCGGCAAGGTGGTGGGTCTGGACCTGCAGAAGGCACCCGGCCAGGCCCGTTCCCGCCTGGGCTACATGGCCCAGAAATTCTCCCTGTACGGCGATCTCTCCGCCCGTCAGAACCTGGAATTCTTTTCCGGGGTGTATGGCCTGGCCGGTGCCAGACAGAGGGAGACCGTGGGACGGATGATCGACATCTTTAATCTGGGTCCCCATCTGAAAGTGGCGGCCAAGGAGCTGCCCCTGGGTTTCAAGCAGCGCCTGGCGCTCAGCTGCGCCGTGATGCATGAACCGGCCGTGCTCTTTCTGGACGAGCCCACCTCCGGGGTCGATCCCCTGACCCGCCGCGAATTCTGGACCCACATCAACGGCCTGGTGGAGCGCGGGGTGACGGTGATGGTGACCACCCATTTCATGGACGAGGCCGAGTACTGCGACCGCATCGGCCTCATCTACCGCGGCCAGATGATCGCCACCGGCACCCCCGACGAACTCAAGGGCCGCACCGAGTCCGAGCAATTACCCGATCCCACCCTGGAGGACGCCTTTATCGAACTGCTCCACCAGTGGGACGACAAAAATCGGGAGGCCGCATGAAAGACCGTCTGCGCCGCATGAAGGCCCTGATCACCAAAGAGTTCGTACAGGTCATGCGCGATCCGAGCAGTCTGCTCATCGCCTTTGTCCTGCCCATGATTCTGCTCTTTCTGTTCGGCTACGGGGTTTCCCTGGACGCCAAACGGCTGCGGATCGGGGTGGCGGTGGAGGACAGCGGCGAGGAGGCCGCATCACTGGCCGCCGCCTTTGTGGCCAGCCCCTATTTCGAGGCCCGCATCAGCCGGGACGCCCGGGTTCTTGAGGCGGATCTGCTGGCCGGGCGCTCCCGCGGCATCGTGGTCCTGGCCGGCGATTTTTCCCGCCGGCTGCACGCGACCGGCGCAGCGGCCCCGGTGCAGGTCATTACCGACGGCAGTGAAACCAACACGGCAAACTATGTGCAGAACTACGCCCAGGGGGTAGTCTCCACCTGGGCGACAATCCGAAGGCTGAAGCAGGGTGACGACAGCCGGCCCGGGCCGCGGCTGGTGCCGCGCATCTGGTTCAACCCGGAGCTTGAGAGCCGCGACTCCCTGGTCCCCGGCGCCATCGCCATCATCATGGCTATCATCGGCACCCTGCTCACCGCTCTTGTCGTATCAAGGGAGTGGGAACGGGGTACCATGGAGGCGATGATGGCCACCCCGGTGGGCATTGCCGAGGTGATCATCGGCAAGCTGATCCCCTATTTTCTGCTGGGCATGCTGGCCATGCTGGGCAGCGTCGGGGTTGCCGTCTTTTTATTCAAGGTGCCCTTCCACGGCTCCCTGCCCGCCCTGCTACTCACCTCGGTGGTTTTTCTGCTGGCCGCCCTGGGCCAGGGCCTGTTGATCTCCACAGTGGCCAAAAACCAGTTTGTCGCAGCCCAAGTGGCCATGGTCACAGGTTTTCTGCCGGCCTTTCTCCTGTCCGGCTTTATTTTCGAGATCGCCTCCATGCCCCTGCCGATCCGTGTCCTGACCCGCATCATTCCGGCGCGCTACCTGGTGACCAACCTGCAGACACTTTTTCTGGTGGGGGACGTCTGGCCCCTGCTGCTGCCCAATGTGCTTATCCTGCTGGGGCTTGCCGCGGTGCTGTTCTTCATTACCGCCCGCAAGACAGCCAAACGTCTGAGGTGAACCATGTTCAGCCGCATCCGCGCCCTCATCGTCAAGGAACTGCTGGCCATCCTGCGGGATAAGAAGAGCCGTTTCGTGCTCATCGTCCCGCCCCTGATCCAGCTGTTCGTCTTCTCCTTTGCCGCCACCCAGGAGGCCAAGAACCAGACCCTGGCCGTGCTGAACCTGGACGAGGGCAAACCGGCCCTGACCCTGGAGCAGGATTTTGCCGCCGCAGCCACCTTCAGCGAGGTCCTGCACCTGCGCGGTGCCGCCGAAGTGAAACCGGTCATCGACGAGCAGCAGGCCATTGCCGTACTGTGGATTCCCGAGGACTTTTCCCGTAATATCGAACACGGCCGGCCGGCCGAGGTGGGCTTTATCCTGGACGGCCGCAAGACCAATACGGCGGGGATCGTGCAGGGTTATGCCCAGCGCATCGTCAATAATTACCAGGCCGGTCTGGCAGCCGGGGGCCAATCGGCCGGGGCTCAGCTTGTGGTGCGCAACTGGTTCAACCCCAATCTCGATTTCAAATGGTATACGGTGCCGAGCCTGGTCTGCATCCTCACCACCCTGATCAGCCTCTTGGTCACCAGCCTGTCCGTGGCCCGGGAGCGGGAAATGGGCACCTTTGACCAGCTGCTGGTCTCACCCCTGCACCCGCTGGAGATCCTGGTGGGCAAGGCCGTGCCGGCCCTCATTATCGCCATGATCGAAGGGACCTTCATGGTGCTGGCCGCCGTGTTTCTCATGCGGGTGCCGTTGAACGGCTCCCTGCCGCTCCTCTACGCCAGCATGGCGGTATTTCTGCTGGCCATCATCGGTGTCGGGCTGTTTATCTCGTCACTTTCCATGACCCAGCAACAGGCCATCCTGGGTGCCTTCGTCTTCATGGTGCCGGCCATCATCCTGTCCGGGTTCGCCAGCCCCATCGAGAACATGCCCCCGTGGCTGCAGGCCATCACCCAGGGCAATCCCCTGCGCTACTTCATGACCATTGTCCGGGGAATTTTTCTCAAGGACATCAGCGCGGCCTTGGTCTGGCGTCAGACCTGGCCCATGGCCATCATCGCCGCTGTCACCCTCTCCACCGCCACCTGGCTCTTCAAGAAACGCATGGAATAAACTACCGGCAGCAGCGGAGAAAAACTGTCGACATCCCGGTCTGCTTCCCGAATATTGCCGCCAGAAACTGACCGGCAAAAGATCAGATTCTGGGCCATTTCACCTCATCATCGGGCAAAAGCCCAACCACCCCATTACTCCGCACAAATCTCTTTCGGCTAACTCACTCAAATAAATAGAAAAAAATCAAACCACATCGTGGTACTGCAATTGCATCATAACAAAGCAGATGAGAAAAAGACCATGAAAGGAAATAACTGACAACAGCAAAGAGGCCCTATCATGAAAGCATCACATCCGGAGTTGTTCAGCGGCAATGGCGACAGGCAATTCAGGATAAAAGACCGCACCCTGGCCATTTTAGACCTGGCCATCCCTTTTCATATCATTGAGATCAACAAGACCGGTCTTGTTTTCCGTTATGTCGGCAACGAGCAGTGGTTCAAAGACCCGGGTAAATTGGATGTGTCCTATGAGGGTTTCAGCCTGAGAAATCTCCCCGTGCAATCTGTTGCCGATTACCGCATCCCAACCGATATGGTCCAGACAAGATATCATTGTGTTACATACAACACCCTCTCCCCTTCCCAGACAAAGCAGCTGGACCAATTCATCGGTCTCTGCGTCCAATAGTGCAGGGGCGGTGCAGCCTCCCGGCAACGAGTCTCCCATAAAAACCAACTCGTTTTTTCAGCGATAAAATTATCGAATTTTTATCCTATTAATGCTAATAAGGGAATGCTGGAGATAGGCTTCCATCACCGGCATCAGGATAAAAAAATTCCATAACTATGAGCCTCTTGCAAAAATGAAAGTCGCGCAGCCCCGTCATCATGCGGCACAGCTTTGAGACATTTCGGGTTGCAGGAAACAGCGAAACAGGATAAACTTAAAAAAAATTCGTATTACTCTCCAAGGCAACCTATGCGCAAACTATTACATCTTTTTGAGAACAATAAAAAATGGGCGGCAAAGACTTCGGAGTCCGACCCTAATTTCTTCCTGAGACTGTCAAAGCAACAGAGCCCGCAGTATTTATGGATCGGCTGTGCCGACAGCCGTGTGCCGGCAAATCAGATTGTCGACCTGCTGCCGGGGGAGATCTTTGTCCACCGCAATATTGCCAATGTGGTGGTCCATACCGATCTGAACTGCCTGTCGGTCATTCAATATGCCGTTGAGGTGCTGAAAATCGAACATATTATTGTCTGCGGCCATTATGGCTGCGGTGGCATCAAGGCAGCCCTGGAGAGCAAGGAACATGGCCTGATTGATAACTGGCTGCGGCACATAAAGGATGTTTACCGTTTTCACCAAAAAAAAATCGATGCCTTGGAAAATGAGACGGACAGATTCAGACTGCTCTGTGAACTGAATGTGGTTGAACAGGTGGCCAACGTCTGCCACACAACCATTGTCCAGAATGCATGGAAAGCCGGGCGGGAACTGGCTGTCCATGGCTGGGTCTATGGCCTGGAAGACGGGATCATCAAAGATTTGGATGTCTGCATCACCGGACCCGACGAAATATCCGCGATTCACCGCATGAAATAAGCATACGGCACATTGACTCCTCCGGACTCATGCCACCTCGGTGGTAAAATGAGCGGCCTTGCTGTAAAATTTCTCCACATATTCCCGCACCATCCGTCTGGCTGAGAACTGGGCCGCCGTGCTTTTGATGGCATGCTTCATGACTCTCACCCAGCCGGACGGGGTACCATCCTCATCCACCTGGTAATAGAGAGGGATAATTTTTTCCTCCAGTACCTGATACAGCAAGTCAGCATCGATTTTATCACGGGAACCTTCTGTATGCCCGCCGTCAAAGGACCAGCCGTTCTCACCGTTATAGGCCTCAAGCCACCACCCGTCAGGGATGCTGCACTGCGGCACGCCGTTGAGCGAGGCTTTCATGCCGCTGGTGCCACAGGCCTCCATTGGTGAAAGGGGGTTGTTCAGCCAGACATCGACACCGTGCACAAGGTACTGGGCAATCTGCTCCCCGTAATCCTCCACAAAGGCGATCCTGCCGTTAAAGTCCGGGTTACGGGCGGCGTTGAAGATTTTCTGCAGCATGAGTTTACCTGGATCATCCGCCGGATGGGCCTTGCCGGCAAAGATAATCTGTATCGGCTGGTTCTGACGGCCGAGCAGTTTTCCCAACCGCTCCGCATCCTGCAGAATCAGATCCGCCCGTTTATAGGTGGCAAATCTCCGCGCAAAGCCGATGGTCAACACAGAGGGGTCGAGCAGGGTACCGCAGGCCAGTGCCACTGAAGGATGAGAGCGGTCATTGGTCCACCGCTGCCTAGCTCTCTCCCGGATGACATTAAAAAGCTTTATTTTCAGCCAGACGTGGGTTTTCCACAGCTCTTCATCCGGAATTTCATCGATCATTTCCCACAGATAGGGATTATCATGATCCGCCTGCCAGTCCGGCCCCAGATATTTGTTGAAAAGAAGTTCGAGTTTCGGCTCAATCCAGGTGGGCACATGCACGCCGTTGGTCACAAAGTCAATGGCAGCAGCCTCTTGCCCTTGGTCCTCCGCTACCCAGAGCCCCTGCCACATCCGGTTGGCGACCTCTCCGTGTTTTCTGCTGACCCCATTGCGATAGCCGGACAGGCGCAGGGCAAACGCCGTCATATTAAAACCTTTATTCGGCTCATCAGGATGAACCCCCAGGTTGAGAAAGGTATCGCGATCCATCTGCAGAGAGGGCCAGAAGTCACGGAAGTATTTGTCCATCAAAGGAAAAGGGAAAACGTCATGACCGGCGGGAACCGGCGTATGGGTGGTAAAAACCGTGGTCTGCCGCACGTTGGTGAAGGCCTCCTCCTGGGAGAAGCCGTTCTGCAGGCGGTCCCGTAGTCTCTCAAGAAGAGCAAAGGCGGCATGCCCCTCATTGAGATGGACAATGGAGTGCTTGACATGCAGGGCCTCCAGCACCTCCATGCCCCCGATGCCCAGGACAATCTCCTGACGCAGCCGCTGTTCCATGTCGCCGATATAGAGCCTGGCGGAAATCCCCCGGTTCCAGGGATCATTTTCTTCGATGTCCGTATCGAGAAGATAGAGAGGCACCCGGCCCACATCAACTTTCCATACCGCCACATAAATCGGCGGGTCAACCACCGGCACCTGAACGATAAGATGGTTGCCGTTACCGTCGAATACCTTTGAAATCGCAGCCTGATTGCGGTCAAGCTGGGTGCTGATATTTTCCTGCCAGCCCGATTCACTGATCCGCTGGTTGACATACCCTTCCGGATACATGAACCCCACGGCAATGAGCGGCACACTCAGATCGCTGCATTCCTTGATGAAATCACCGGCAAGAAAGCCTAGGCCACCCGCATAAAAAGGCAGTGAGCGATGCAGGCCGTATTCGGCGCTGAAATAGGCTATGGTCACCTGGGAAGGATTGTCGGAGTCAGGAAAAAGAGAACAGAGCCTGTTGGCCATATATTTACGATAGCGGGACATGACTAGATCATAATAGCGAATATAATCAGTCTTTTTCGCCGCGGCCTCCAGCACCTCCCGGGGCAGATCCCGCAGCATTTTGTCAGGATTGTGCACACTTGCCTTCCAGGCCTGCCGGTCAATCATTTTAAAAAGCATGCGGGCGGCAGGGTTCCAGCTCCACCAGAGATTCTCGGCCAGATCGGCAAGCCCGCCCAGCCGGGCGGGCAGATTAGGAAACTCCACGGAAACATTATGATTATTCACGGAAGGCAATCCTTTATTCCTCAAAAACTTCAGGCGAATGTCCGACAAACTCCGCGCTGATCAGGTAAATGACATCCTTAGTATCTTCAATTTTCCCCAGCACTACCCGGAAACCGGCTATTCGGCGATCAACCACAGACTCCAGGATCTCCCCCGTGCAAAAAACCGGAGAAACAAAACATCATCCCAGGCGGCGCCGGAGTTCCTCCAGTTCCTCAAGCAGATCAATAATCAGGGCAGCCCCCGGCAGATTGACCCTGAGATCCTGCTGCAACCGCAAGGCCACCTGCACCCGGCGGACCTCATAGCATCTGAAACGCCATTCAGGAGGCCTCCTGCCCTGGGGCTCAAGCAGTCCTTCCTCGATCATCGCCAGAATCGTTTCCGCACTGATATCGCAGATTTCACACAATTCTTCGAGAGAAAGCCTGGCCTGATCGTCAAGGATCATGCCGGTCAGCGGCTGAAACAGATAATTTTGGTCTCTTTTATTTGCCATATCTCAGACTCCAAGAGCGCTGCGCGGATTCATCGGCATGACGGCGGCCATTTTTTCATAGATTTCCTTTGCTGCCTCCGAGTCAGCCTTGGGCACCACCACCTTCAGGACCACAAACAGGTCACCGGCGGTTGTGCCGGGCAACCCCTTGTTTTTCAGACGCAGCTTCTGCCCTGACTGGGAACCGGCTGGAATTTTCATCTCAACCCTGCCGCCCAGGGTCGGGACCGGGACTGTTGCGCCGAGTGCCGCCTCCCATGGGGTTATCGGCAGTTCCAGATAGATATCCTTTTTATCCGCCTTAAACAGCGGATGGGGATGAAAGGCGATTTCGATATAAAGATCCCCCCGGGGACCGCCGCCGAACCCTTGGCCTCCCTGCTGGGCTAGACGGATGGACTGTCCTTCCATGATTCCCTTGGGAATGCGCACATTCAAGGTATGCGGCCGCGACACTATCCGGCCCGTCTCATCCACTTCGGTAAGCTGCAGGGTAATGATCTGCACCGCGCCGGTAAAGGAATCCTCAAGATTAATCATGATTTTGGCATGGTGGTCCTCGCCCTTGGCCCGTATGCCGCCACGGTGCACATGGAAGCTTCGTCCCCCCATGCCTGCGCCTGCCCGGCCGAACAACTCCTCAAAAAAATCGCTGTAATTGCCCGAGGCATCGCTAAAACCACCGCCGCTGAACTCAAAGCCGGCATTCCAGTCAGGCGGCGGTCGGAACTCCTGCCCCTCCTGAAAGCCCGAGCCAATGTGGTCATAGGCCGTTCTCTTTTCCGGATCCTTCAATACCTCATAGGCCTCGCCGATTTCCTTGAAATGTTTTTCCGCATCCGCATCCTTGTTGACATCCGGGTGAAATTTGCGGGCCAGTTTCCTGTAGGCCCTTTTGATTTCATCCTGGCCGGCGTCCCTTTCAACGCCAAGGGTCTTATAATAATCCTTATATTCCATCCGGTTCTTGTATCCTCTATCCGGTAAAAACCGAGTCAGCCTCGCCTGTTTTCAGAAAAACATCGCCGAGCATGATACGGGCATCGGCAATGACGCAGCCCTCCCCGGAACAGAGCAGGGGGTTCAGATCAATCGACTCAATATAGGGAACCATGTCCTGCACCAACTCGGCGAAATCAACCAGCACCCGGGCCAGCTTCTCTTTATTGACTGCCGCGCTGCCGCGGTAACCGGACAGCAGTTGCCCGCCCTTCAGCTCATGCAGCATGGAGTGGACATCCGATGGGGTCAGGGGCGCCATCCTGATGGCCACGTCACCATAGATCTCCACACTGGTGCCGCCGATGCCGAGCAGAATAATCAGCCCGAACTGGTAGTCGATCTTGGCCCCCACGATCAGTTCAATGCCTGCTGCCATCTCTTCCAGCAGCAGCCCGGTAAAACCGGGTAACCCGCTGACCTTTTCATAAAACTGCCGCAATTGGCGGTCATCGGCAATGCCCACCGCCACACCGCCCACCTCCGACTTATGAATCACCTCGGGGGAAACAACCTTTGCCACCAGGGGATAGCCGATGGCAGCGGCACTTTGCAGACTTTCCTGCAGATCCAGAGCCCAGGCAAAGCGGGGCACCGGCAGAGCGGCTGAGGCGAAAAGCCCCTTGGCTTCAGGCTCCATCAGCCAGCCGTTCTTCCTGCCACGATGCAGCATATCCATCATCTCTTTGGTCAACACAGCCGGCATCTCCTGAGTACAGAGGTCATATGAACGGCGCTTTCAATCGAGGATGCCACCGGGACCCGGTTGAGTTCAAAGCCCTCGATGAGCATCCGGTATTTTTCAACATGGGGAACATAGGCGATCAAAGGCTTGCCGTGGCGCCGGTACACCTTGCTCAGCCGCGCCCCGAGATCAGCGCTGATGCCGGGCAGATAAGGCAGCATGAGCAGCAGGATGCTGTCGATGTCAGCGATCTCACAGAAGGCCTCCACCGCGGCGATAAAGTCGTTCTCCACCGCGCTGCCGGTCAGGTCAACGGGATTGGCCACCGAGGCGATGGTGCGTATGCTCTCGGACAGACTGTTGCGCAGTGACTGCTGAACGGCTTCGGTAAAACGCGGCACGCTCAGCCCGCCGCCCACGCAGGCGTCCACCGCCATGGCCCCGTGGCCGCCGCTGCCGCTGATAATACCCACCCGTCCCTTGATCACGGTGTCGGGATAGCAGCTCAAGGCCTCACAGAAGGAAACAAGTTCCAGTTCGTTTCGCGCCTCAATGAGGCCGTACTGGGCGAGGACGGAGGCAAACACCCGGTAATCGCCAGCCAGGGAGGCGGTATGGCTTGACACGGCCGCACTTCCCTCGCTGGTCTTGCCGGCCTTGAGAACAATAACCGGCTTGCGGCATTTTGCCGCCCGCTGGACAAAAGCTCGGCCCTCATTCCTGGCAAAACCCTCCACATAGAAAACGATGACCCCGGTGCGTGGATCGTCATCAAGGAATTCCAGCAGCTGCAGTTCGCGGATATAGGCCTTGTTGCCGATGCTGATGGCGCTTGAAATGCCGACACCCTCCCGGGCGAATTTGACCAACAGATCAACAAGGATGCCGCCGCTCTGACTGACCACGGCCACATCACCGGCTTCCGGCTGCACCATGCGCTCCGTCGGCAGAAAGAAGGTGTCCACCACTCCGGGGGAGTAGATGCCCAGACAGTTGGGGCCGACAAAGGGGAAAGCGGCACCCGAGGCAATGCTGACCAGGCCGGCCTGCAGATCATCCTGGCCCACCTCGGAAAAACCGCCGGAGATGACAATGGCGCTTTTGACATCCGCCCGAATGCATTCCTCGAGCACGGCTGGAACATATTCCGCCCGTACGGCGATCACCGCCAGATCGATGCTGTCAGGGATGGCGCTCACCGAAGGAAAGACCTGCTCGCCGTCGATTGCGCCGCCCTTGACATTCACCGCATAGGTCTTGACCGGATAACGCAGCAGATTCTTGAAAAAAATGACATTGGCTGGATGCCGGTCATTACTGGCCGACACCCCGATGACCGCCACCGATTGCGGTGTGAACAGAGGGGACAGATTCATACATTCCTCCCGGCATCATCTTTCCATTGCGAAAAGTCGGCATCATTAGTGGGGGCATTTCTGCGGTAGGAACCGAGCAGGAATCCGAGGAGAATGCCGATGCCCAGGACAAGAAACAGCATGAGCGCCCGGGACAGCGAAAACTGCCAGAACAAAAATCGGATACTTATCATTTCCGTATTCTGCAGGGTAAAAATGATCACCCCCAGCAAAAGTGCCATTGCCAGGCCGAGCTTCGTCTTCATAATCCCCCCTGGATCAATCTCCGGAGAGGCGCTGCCCTCCGGGGAGAAAACCATGTCCTGCTGTTTTGTCATTTGGAAACTTCATATCACTATAACAAATGCATGCGATAGAAGAAAACAAATGTTAAAAAAATACTGTTTTTAAGAGATGTTGCGTGATAAGTAAAAATTGAATGCTTTACAGATTTGAAAATTATGAGATATTGGCAGATTGTCCGGAAAATTCAGGCTATGCCAGGCAAAACGACACAAAAAGCGGTCAGGCAGACGACGGGAATTAGGAGAAATAATCAAAATGAAAAGCTTTCACAAGGAACTCTGGTTTGAGGTGCCCACCCGCCGGGCTTTTATCAACATCACCCCCCAGGTGGAGAAATGCCTGGAGGAAAGCGGTATCAAAGAGGGTCTGCTGCTGTGCAAGGCTTAGTAAATTTAGTTAAACCTTCTTCCAAAGCTTCTAATGGATTGAAATCGCTATAATCTGTATCAACGCCTAATATGTCCTGAGCCTCTTTTTTCTTCATAGGAAGCTTTCCAGCAAAGGTCGGTTCTGATGCCTGCGAGATATTGACATTGAGCCAATCGGCCGCCGAGACTATTCCCTTAATTTCGTATTGCCATATCCCTTTTTCATTCTTTTTGATGTAGACTCCGAGACGCTTGCCGTCCATGTCCGTTCCACCGAAAGCGGTTTGAACAAGCTGCCTTTTCTGCTGGAAAGTCATTTGTGATAACCGTTCCGGCCTGCGAGACATACTTTCAGCACTCGCTGTCCTGGCAAGTTTAGCCAGTTTGGAAACCTGCCGTCGGTAGTCCGGAAGGTTATCGAGCTTGCAACCAATGCGGACCTTTTCTTCCCGAAGACATTCTTCCTGACTACGAAGCTTATCCATCTTCATCCGGATTTCGTCGCTGGACATTATTCCATCCGCAACGGCTTCAACCAGACGATCTTTTTTAGCCTGGATTGAGGAGATTCCTTTTTCGATGTCTTTACGTCGGGTTTGAAGCTCCTCGGTTCTCCCTGCGTTAGGCGTAGCCCGCTCAACGGCCTCTTTTAAAATTTCAGGGTCGCCGAACATGGCAACAATCTGCACCATTACAGCTTTCTCCAAGTCCTCAGCCGGAACCCACAAGCTAGGATCGCAAACCTTGGTCCTTCCTCTAGGATGGCGATAATAGCGACGATTGTGGTGGTTTGTCTGTCCGAACATCGCATAACCGCATTCTGCACAAAAAACGACCCGACCTAACAAATAAGGGTTCTTGATTTGGCCGTGGGAATATGTCTTGTTACCAGCGGCCCTCTCTTTGATTGCGGCTATGGTTTCAGCCGGTAAAAGAGGGGGAATCTGAATTGTGACCTCCTCGTCAACGTTCAATTTCTTGACACGAAAGCATATTGTCCATTCTTCCCCTGATCTTTGGGTGAGGACCTTCCATAAGTTCGTATGGTTCATGCCCAAGGTAGCAGATATCTTTCCCATAGGCTCGCCGGCAAGATACCGCTCCGCCGCCCATATAATATTCTTCTGCTTTTCCGGGTCGATGTCCCATTGGCTGGTCACTGGATTAAAAATTCGTCCATAAGGCAGTTTTCCGGTGGATGGAATGCCCCTCCGAGCACGTTCGATTCGGTTTGTAATTGATTTAAGGCTTTGCTGCCGGGCATGGAATTCGCCGATTTCCGCCGCCATCCCTAGAAAGAAAGTATGCTCGGGATTGAAAAGATAATATTCGGTGGTGCCGACGAAAAACCGAATACCCTGTTCCCGAAAGACCTGAAGGCCCTCTTTGCTTTTGCGATTATCGCGGGACCAGCGGGAGGCATCGGTCACGATCACTGCATCAAATATCCCCTTACTGGAATCCTTTAGCAGTTTTTCGAGCTTCCTGCGCTCAAAATCAGGAGTTGCATGTTCCTGGCCGGAATATTGCCAGCAAAACTCAGGAATAACGCCTCCCAGGCTTTTAGCATACTGGACGAGTTGGCTTTTCTGGGTCCGTAAGGATTCGCCCTGTTGCTCTTGTTTTTCGGTGCTTACCCGCACAATTGGTGCAAACCGTATCATGACTTACTCCCCGATGATCTTGACCAGAACCCTCTTTTTTCGGCAGCCATCGAACTCGCCGTAGAATATCTGCTCCCAGGTACCGAAATCGAGCTTACCGTCTGTTACGGCTACCACCACTTCACGGCCCATGATCTGCCGCTTCATATGAGCATCGGCGTTGTCCTCCCCGACGTTGTGGTGGTACTGGGTAACCGGCTCGTGCGGAGCGAGCTTTTCGAGCCATACGTCGTAATCGTGATGCAACCCCGCCTCATCGTCGTTGATAAAGACCGAAGCTGTTATGTGCATCGCGTTACAGAGCACGATCCCTTCGCGTATGCCGCTTTCCCGAAGACATTCCTCGACCTGAGGGGTGATGTTGATATAAGCCCTACGGGTTGGGACGCTGAACCATAATTCCTTCCGGAAGCTTTTCATGTTTTCCCCTTACAAGCAGTTTTCGTACACATTCTTGATCTCTTCGGGTTGAATGCAAAGGTAATCAAGCGTCTGACGTTGCGAGCTGTGGTTGTAACAAGTCATCAGGGTCGGAATATCACTCCCAAACGTAACGCGCTGGTGGTACCCCCAAGTCTTCCTCAGGGTATGCGCTCCGAACCTCCCCTTTAGGTTGATCGCGGTGGTCCACCGCTTTACGAGGTGGTTCACATAAATCGCAGTGATCGGCCCACGCTGCCCAAGGAACAGGTAATCGTCGGGTTGGCAAGAACGGGATGCAAGAAGGTTCCTGACCGCCTCGACGCACGCCTTGTTCAGGGTGATCCGGCGTTGCTTCCCTGTCTTTTTTTCCTTCAAAACTAAATCTTCCCCCGCCTTAACCCCTTGAACCTGTGATACCTTAAGCCCGATCAGGTCGCTCGCCCGGAGATTCGTGTTGATTCCGAGCACAAAGAGAGCTAAGTCTCTTGGCTTGGTGGCCAACAGGGCTTTAATGGCCTTGATGTTCTTGACCTGCTTGATCGGCTCAACGGTAAGCAGGCTGCCTTTTTTAGGATGATTTGGATTTTTCTGAGCCATAAAGCCACCCCCTTTCTTTTGGTTAAGTTATATTGTTATTATACTAAAAACTTAAAGAGAAATAAACCTAAAAAAAGAAAGAAAGGGGGGAAAATAGGCTAACTTGTTAATTTTAAAAGGAATAAAATATTTACTACTCTTTAACTTTTAAGCAATAATTAAAGAGTGAGAGAGGGGGGTTCTCGCCTGGATCGTGCGGGTGACTAAGCGTACCATTGGCAAGTGTGGCCAGATGCTGCTGGAAACTGAATGCCTTACAGATACAGGAATTATTTATCCATTTCCAATCCAGTAATATAATAATGGTCCATATTTCGTTACCTGAAAGCACCCTCCCAATGTGTTTTTCCCTTGCAACTGTGTTAGGATAACAAAAAAGTCTTTTTTGTCAAGTTTGTGGCTATCTGCCTATTTCAGTGAAGTCGGCCACACACAATCACTCGAAGTCGGCGGCCCGACTTACCCTGGAATACATACTTTATCAGGCCGAGAAGTAATAAATGAATATAAGGTGAGAAAATGAATAAAATGCATGTATCACTTGTTTTGCTGCTTTTGGCGACGGCTTTATCTCAGAAACTTTCATCCGCATATGCAGAATTCTACACTTACGTTGACCCCAATGGCATAGTTCACTTGTCTAATGTCCCTATGCCTGGATACAGAGCCCAAAAAGGTCAAAAAGACAATATTATTGGTTTCTATATTCAGATTGGCCCTTTTAACAATAACAAAACGGCTGAAAGATTAAAGGATAAACTTGTTGACAAAGGGATTGAAGCCTTTTCATTTGAGCAAGAAAATGTAAGCTTTGTATGGTTTGGAAATTTTACAACTCGTGAAGAAGCAACGAGAGAAGCTGACAAATTAGCATCTGAAAAAATGTTCAACAAATACTCTATTTCATCACCAAAGCAAACTTACAATGTCGAATCAACAACATCAAGGTTACAGAGAATAGCTAATAAAATGGAAGATGAAATAAGGTCAGCAAGATTCGAAGTGAACTTCTACACCGAATGTGGGGTAAGCAATAGCAAACCATACCCACACATTTCTTGTACGATGTATTTTCCTTATAGCTTCGGCAATATGCAATACATTCATAAAATTGAAGCCCTGACCTTAAAAAAAGCCTTGGCATTTGCTAAAAACGATTCCTCTGAATCATTTGAAATTTACGCGGTATTAAAAGGAGGAGGCGACGAGAAAGCCGCAAGGGCAGTTAAAGAATCCAAGGCGGCAGGGGACTTTACGCCAGTTTGTGCTTATGCGTATTGGAAGGAATTTGATAATCTTTACCCCATTTGGCCATCGCACTAAGTGGAACGAGAACTTGCCTGACCCGGCCCGTCGAACAGCTTACTGACAGCGACATTGCAAACGCTACGGATTTTTTCCTTGGTAAAAAAACCACCGATGACGGACAGTGACGACAGGTGAGCGCGGCCATATTGGTCTCAAAAAAATCATAGCCTAGATCATCAGATAGCGAGCGTGGATAACTATATCGAACTGTTCCAAGTGACGAGATGGCGAACCAGACTTCTCGCTGTTGGCGATAGTACTGCCGAAGAATTGCAATTTATCGTCTATCCGAATCATTGCTCATTTTTTTGCTAATTTCCCGCATAGAGCATTGAAAATGCCTCCTAAAGGTGTTTGTGGAATAGAGGACAAGTCATATTCATCGACTTCATATTCGTCAGGAACTAAGGATTTGACTAATTTTCCGTCATCCGTATAAGTTCCCCCTTGAGAAGATCTGATCAGCCTTTTCGCGCAATCCACTTCATGCAACTCGCGCTGATAATATCCTGGATACCTTTCATATCGAATTTCTATCCATATCGATTTTGTATCCTTCCCAGTGCTTATGATCTCCCCTACTGTCTTCCAGGTATTCCCTCCCACAGAACCTTTAGCTACTGTTGTAGTGTCAGAAATCGATTGATTTTGCTGATCCCTCAATATCTGTGGTTTACTCTGTACCCTTTCAGTTTCATCGGGGTGAAACAGGTGATATAACGCTGATGATTGTTTATCAGCATTATCTAAATTTTCATTCTTTGAATTTGAATTATTTTGCGTACCATTGCCGGCTTCGGCTTCGTTATCATTATGTTTTTTCTCAATATCAGTTGGGTGGGAAGGTTTATTTTCAGTCGTCATAGTTTGACGTTCTGGTTGGAAAATTGAAACCACTATACTTGTAAAGATCAAAAACAGAATAATTCGTATAGCCCATTTAAAAACAGGGTAGTCATATTTCTTGCTATGGGTATTTTTATTCATTTTTTGTGAAAATCTGTTTTCCTCCTCTAACACCCGTAACTCTTTACGCATTTTGGATAAACGATTTCCCGCCCAGATGCTTTGGAGCCAGGTAAGCCCGCAACCGACGCAGCGATTACAAGACAACGCTCTTTCGATTATAAATGGGATACTAAATGGAAATAGGATTACCATTAGAAAACCATGCCAAATACTTAACTTTTCCCTTGTGAAACTCATGTATTTACCGCAGTTGCGGCAGTAATGCATGCTCATTATCCCCCTCCTGCATACATCAGCATGGCTCCCATTTTTTAGTCAACGAACAAAACGCATGGAAAAACCCATATTTCCTCTAACATTTGCAGCGGACACTGGCAATGTGGATTTCAATTTACTCCAGTAAAAAACTCCCAAAGTCATTAGCTTTCCAAGGTCGGACTGAATGAATGCCAGAATCCATCCTGGAACTGGGATTCGTGTGATATGATGATTCAAATTGTCAGCCGGATCATTGACAACATTTGTAGTCTTCGACCCAAACCTAAGGGGGAAAAATTCCTAGGCTCCGGCGTACTGCCTGCCCCCACTTACCGCTTCAATTGCCCAAAGTGGGCATAAAGAGCCTTAAAACCGGGGTTGCAACGTCTGTTGAACGGCGGCGAGACAGAAAGAGTACCGTTCTTTCTGTCTCCTCCTTTCCCCTTTCTTCCCCTATCCCGCTTCCCTACTTAGGAATCAGTAGCCTCAATATAACTAAAAAATATTTAATTATTTATTTGTTTTTACGTTATTTTCAAGACTTTTTTATTGGGCAAGAAAATCCGTTATTTCTTTCGCGGAACGCTCTATCCATAGCCGCCCGCAGTTCGTATTCATGTTGCTCTTGCACGATAAAGGAATCGTGAATGGGTAGACAGGGAATATCCTTTTCGATGAAGTGGGAAAGGATGTCCATGGCTATTTTACTATCCCGGTTTTGGATTTCTGGCATCATCCCCCGAAGAAAGAATTTCACGATGGGCCAGTGATGTTTCCTGAATTCACGAATTAGCTGCGCCACGGTTTTCCCCTTCCGTTTCAGGAGAAGGTATGCACTGTAATTTTCGTGGAGGTAGTTGTTGCCCGCCGCTACGGCCTGAATTCTTCTGTTGCTCCCCAAAATAGCAAGGAAGATCTTTTTTAATATCTCCCGAAGGGATTTATCTTGATCAAGGACGTAAGGGTCTTTGTCTAGGGGAAATTGCACACCTTCCATCGCGTAGAGCATGCGAGGATGCAACGCTGAAAAATCCAGTTCAACGACGAGTTGGCCATCGATAGTTATGGCTATGCGGGCTTCTTCAGGCATAGCTTGGAAGGATTTTGCCCAGCCAGCATACAAACGCCCACCCCGGTTAAAGGTAATATTGAAAACGGCGTGGAGGTCGGTGTCTATCCTCTTACCTTCGCTGTCCAAGATATCTGCCTTGCGATGGAGAGCGTTTGCTTTTTGTAGAAGGCTTCGTATCCTTTCGGTTTCCCTGGTGTTCCTATAATTCTTGTCTCTTTTTTCTTCGTCGCGCAAAACGACCAACTCCACCGGCATTCTTTCGATAAAAACTTGGGATCTTTCCCCCGGAAAACGCTCCAGGAAGGAATCCGTAGGCCAAATCCTAGTGAGGCGCGAATTATTGGGAAACCGGAAACCCTTCTTTCGACCGATCAGCCCTTTTTGTTCCATTGAAGGAATTATTTCACGAACGAATTGACCAGCTCGACGGTATCGGCATTTTGTCCAATATTCTGGGGCCATGGGCAATGCTATCATCCTTTCCCGACGGAGCAAATTTGCACAAAGGATTTCAAAGCTTTTGATACGTTCTTTCCCAACAGTGCCGTCAAGATTTTTTTCTGTTATTTCGGATAAAATCTGGCGTGATACCGCCGCGTGTTGCTCAAGGAGAGTCAGGGAATGGTCGAAGGAAGGAGCATTGTTAAGACGGTACTTACGATATTCCGAACTCTCAGTGCGTTGTTTAGCTGCTTCTCTGGCTAGAACACGAATTGACTTCATTCTATGCACCTCCTGGAGTGCCACCCTGGATTTAATAATAAGGGCGGGCCTGCCAGGAAACAGGTTTTTCGGGTGTCCGGTATCCCTAGCCCCTAAGGTCTATTTCTTTCGAAGAAAATCCCGACTCAAGTTAGTTTTTTTGCCCCAATCGACCGCCGATACCTGCCCGCTCGGGGTTACTCCCGGCCCGGTAAGGAAATAAGGGACAAAGCGGGCTCGTGCATCCGGTCACTTCCTTCGGCGACCAGCCGCAGCATTCCAGGCACGCCAGCCGAATTGCCTTAATGGGGGTAAGCCGGACTGACTCAGTGCCGCCTTCCCGATTTCTAATTCTATGTCGTAGGGCCATAGTAACTTTCCTTCTATGGGATTATACAAATTTAGTTTTAATTTTTAAAAGCAGCGGCGAAATATTCCTTTATTACCCTCCTGGGGGGGCATCTAAGGCCATCTGTCGATTGCCGGGGTTGGTTCTATACACTCATTCCCCTTCATCTGTTATCTTCAGCAGTGCCACCCGTGCCTCCCTGGCTCTTTCGTCCGACCTTGTATGGTGCGGACCAGCCCGCTCGCGAGCCCTCTGCCTTTGTTTCTTGCTTAACTCATGGGCGATTATGGCGTATTTGAAAAAGCCCGCCGCTGCGCCACCGAATTTCTGATCCCAGATGATCGACTCGACGCATTTACAGACCCTTAAAAAACCGGCATGCTTCCTCTTGCGGTAGTTTCGCCATGTTCCTTGGCTGATGCCCAAAAAGAGGCACAGCCCGTCGATTGTCATTGGGCGCATCCTCGAAAGGTAGACTACGGCAGCCCTTCCCCGGCAACGCAGTAGCTTGGCCTCCTTCAGGGGGTTTTGATCCACCCACTCCATGTATTCGCGGCAGGCAGCGAACAACTTTTCTGGTGTGGAAAATAGTGGCTTTCTTCCGTGGGTGGATCGGACCTTCCAAAGCTGATTTCCGGGCCTGAAACGAGTTTCTACGCTGCGGTTTCGGAGAGGGCGGCTTTCACTGCCGTTGCCGACTGTCCTTTTCGGGGGCGCGTTAACAAGGTGTATTTGACCTTTGTCCATACTTACAGGCTTCTTCAAACTTCCTTTTCGACCCGCCTTTTTCGTGGTGACAAATTCGGGTTTTGCGCTGGCCTCGGTATTTAGTTTTCCCATGCTCATTTCACCAATCCCTCCACAGTTTATTTTCCAAGGCAGCCTGGACACTTACTTGTTTAGCATCCTGGCGTGTGGTATCTTTTTCTTTAAAGTTGGCGTCAACAGGCAGTAAACCATCCTTGCACTCCGGCAATTTTGCGGACCTTGTGCCGGTCGAGATACGGATATTTCGCTTGAGGAAGAGACTTCCCGAAAGAAGTAAAGGGAGGGGTGCCTGTATATAACTAGATTTACTTAGGGAACGCCATGCACATCACCGCCTCGGTCTTTATCAACGACGACGAGTCCGGCCTGCACCATGATTACGATGTCTGGCTGGAAAAACTTGCCCCCCATGAGCCTGTTTCCCAGTATCGCCATAACGGTTACGAGGATAATGCCGATGCCCACCTGAAAAGGCAGGT
>Ga0180007_10002444_pt1 | contig 22197 bp, 25 predicted proteins | sample MM_PC_MetaG_FD_121122 | JGI IMG/M metagenome (GOLD analysis project Ga0180007, IMG submission 121122) | Groundwater microbial communities from the Aspo Hard Rock Laboratory (HRL) deep subsurface site, Sweden - MM_PC_MetaG | ecosystem: Environmental > Aquatic > Deep subsurface > Groundwater... | reverse complement strand
GGTCGGCACCGTACAGGTAGGCACTTCGCAGGTCGGCACCGTACAGGTCGGCACTTCGCAGGTCGGCACCTCGCAGGTCGGCATCTTGCAGGTTGGCACCTTGCAGGTCGGCACTTCGCAGGTCGGCACCTCGCAGGTTGTCACCTCGCAGGTCGGCACCTTGCCCCCCAATTCCTTGAACCCATTTTTTATGGTCTTCTAAAACTTTATTTAGCTGGTTAACATCCATTATTTTGCTCCTTTATTGTAATAATCCTCTTGGTAATGGCATGATTAAATTCTACTTCCTTTCTTAATCAATGTCAAGAGCTCTGACAGCAATTTTATGTTATCGGTATAAACCTGTACCCAATCCATCTCCTGCTGATAGCTGGTATAAAAACTCGGTATCCCACCATTGGCTAGATAATCAGCGTATCTTTGGTGGCTGTTTCTGGCTGTCTGCATCTGGTTGATTGATGTTTCCACCCGATAGCTTTCGGCCTGTATCTGATAATATCTGGCTTCAGTGTAATATTTCTCGGTTTCAATACCCATTTGAAAGCCAATAGCAAAGTTCATTATCAGCAGTAAAGTTACAATTAAAGCTCTCAATTTTTCCCTCCGCCAAAGTACCAGATTAGAAACATCATCCAGTAATCGGTGTCAATCATTTCCCTGGTACTCTGCATTATCTGCCTACCGAGTAACAACTGGTGCCACTGCTTAACTATTAAATCTCCGTCTCTCATTACTATTCCTTCCTTACATCCTTAGCCAACTGATTTAATACCCATAGCCAATCTGTTATATTTACATAGCCAATAACTGTCTCATCGGAATTCGCATGAAAGTGTTGGAATATGCGTTTGTGTAGTCTTTGGTTATCTGTAAACGGATAAATTTCAGCGTTGTTACTACCATCATTTAAGGTCTTGTAATCTTGAATAGCATCTCCTGTCGTATAATCGTGATTATCCGAGTAGCTTCCTCTACACCAAATCGTAGAAATAGAATTACCATTTGGGAATTTTAGATAAACACCATTGTGAAGATGATTTGAGAATGCCTTATTAGCTGAACTATCTTTTCCCATTGCTATTCCCTCCTATATTTTATTTATACTCTCATTAATGTCTAGGGTTATGGCACCACATACAATCATCACTGTCGCCAAGCTGAATATAGCAATGTTCACCCGTGGTGGTTATCGGGCATACTGTGGGCTTTTCTGATACATACATATTTATCAGGTTTGCAATATAACCTGGGTCGCATTGCCCATTGATGCCGTAAATCTTGCATATCTTAGCTGATACTGTTTTAATGTAGTCTGGAACACTCACATCCTCGAAAGCGGCGGAGTTCCATTCCTTACTATGTGCTTCCATTGCTGCCATTTCACTGATACTTGTCATTTTCCTTTTCTCCTTTATTTAATCCTACTCTTTTATCATGATTAGTTAGCTTATAGATTCCTAGCTTTCCAATAATCAGCGTGCCATTTTTGCGCCCTATGACCATCTCCGTATAGATAGGTTATTGGGGATAAGTATTTCTTATAAGGTTTAAGTTCTCTGGGAATAGCTTTCATATTTCTATTGAGTGCTTTAGCAAGCGCAAAAGCTAGACTATATTTCATTCTACTCTTAACTTCACTGGGTATTCTAAAACCAAAGAGCTTGAATTGCGCTATTGAGAATTGCCAAGCTTTCAATTCCTCAAGCCATCGTGGTGATATTTCGCCATTGGCAATATGACCTACTTCATGAGCAAAGATAGCGAAATGCAATGGCTTAATAGGTTTTGGGGCACTGATAATTCTATCCTCGATATAAGCTATGCCTGTCAAATTACCACGGTAAGTTTTGATATTGATATTATATTTCTTGAGTAATTCATTCCCTGCTAATTCGTATTTGTTCATTTTTGTTACCTCCTTTATTTTATTTATACTCTCATTATAATGATATATGAGCGTTTGTCAATACCCCTTTACTCGTAAGACCAAATATTTATTTTGTGCCTGATAGTAGGTGTGGTATGATAATAGTATGACCAAGGAAAGTTTAATACTTGCATTGGCTGATAAAACGTACTCTGATAGGTTGATAAAGATAGCTAACCATTTGAACCGCAAAATGCCGACTGGTATGACCTCAGAAGGCAAGAGCCTATCGGTCAACCTTCTAATGAACACCTATTTACACGGTTATTCATTATATAACATAGCCAATATGTTAGGTATTAAACCAGTATAACCATATGGTTATTTTATTATATCAAGATGGGTTACTTCTAAAATATTGAGATAGGTTTATTCAATATATTGAGATAGGTTGGGAATTCACACTCTAATCGCACTTTAATTAGAGTGTTCCCCTATAACATTACTTAACACCTATAGTGCGCCCCATATTTAGCTTCAAACTACCTCAATTATGTAAATAAATAGGTAACCAGTTTCGTTAAGCTTAAGGTTTACGGATGGAGGGGGAGGGGGGACTACCTCGGAGCGTAGCTTTGATATAATACGCAGAACCCATTCTTGAAAAATTTTCAAAAGTTAAGACACACAAACTGGTAATGTTATAATAGATAATAGAGATGTTATCAAAAAGACAGTTATATGAGGGCATTCTTGTATTTCAGGTGGAAGTATACAGTATGGCAGAACTGACAGGAGGGTTAATATGCCATTAAGTGAGACGGGGAAGAAGGTACTTGCTGAAATGAAGAAGAGGCATGGAGTTAAGAGGGGTAAAGAGGTATTTTATGCTTCAATAAATGCGAAAAAAGCGGGTAGTGAGAAGTGGCACAAGTAAGCCCTGCGCAGAGGATAGAATACATAGAAAACCATTTCAAGCTCATTCCCAAAGAAGGTGGGGCTTTAATACCGATGGTTTTATGGCCTGCGCAGAGGCATTATATAGAGAACAGGACGCACAGGGATATAATATTAAAGCCGAGGCAGATGGGATTTTCGACAGCGGTTATGGCGGATAATTGCGCTTTAATGTTCAATCGCAAGCATCAGAATATGGTGCAGATTGCTCATGACTCTGAGACTTCTGATTACTTGTTAATGACTATTGAGCGATTCCACAGGAATATAGGTGGTGAGGAGAAGGATAAACTCGGTAAGATGCAGTGGAAGGCAAGAGACCGCAAATACTGGCCTGACATTGACTCCTATATTTACTCCGACAGTGCCAAGTCGGATAATATTGGCATCGGGCACACCATTCACTTAGCTCACTTGACTGAGTTGGCACGGTGGCCTCACAGGAACGCTACTAACCTATACGCTGGCGTATCGCAGACAGTATCCAAAGATGGTTATATTACTGCCGAAAGCACGCCCAGGGGGAGGGTTGGCTTATTTTATGAACTCTGGAATGATGCCAAGCGGGATTCAAATGGGTTTAAGGCATTCTTCTTCCCATGGTGGTGGGCGGTTGACTATATTTTACCTGATATTACCGAATTAAAAACTGACGAGCAGACACAGTATTGCGCTGATTTATTAAACATGAGCTTAGACGGATTTTTAGTTCAGGAAAAGGCGCTTGTTGAGAAATACCAGCTAACTCCATCCCATCTGGCGTGGCGCAGGAATAAGATATGCGAGCTAAGAGGCGTTACTTTCTTCCAGGAATATCCCGAAAATGATGTTGATTGCTGGCTCAAGAGTGAGTATGGAGTATTCGATGGGGTAGCACTCAGGTGGTATGAAAGCCAGATACATAACGGTAGAACTGAAGGCGATTTAACAATCTGGAAGGATGTTATCGGAGGCCATAATTACGTTATCGGCTGCGATGTGGCTTCGGGACAGGCGAGAGATTACTCAGTAGCCTCGGTACTGGATGCTAGGAATCTTGAATACGTTGCCAGAGTAAGGGGCAAGATAAACACCGATTTATTCGCTGAGCAAGTCTTTAATCTGGCTCGCAGGTACAACAATGCCATGATAGCCGTAGAACGTGCTGGTCATGGGCATACTATACTCAGGGTTTTATTGGAAAAACAATACCCCAACCTTTACTATCATACTGAATATGATGAGTATAAGAATATAAACGTTACCGATGCGGGGTGGGTTACCAGCAAGGTAACCAGACCGTTAATGATGAACTCGATGATTGCTGCCATCAGGTCTCATTCGTTAATTTCTTATTCTGAAAACTTATGGGCGGAAATGGCAGGGCTTGAATGGGAAGGCGGTATAGATACCAGAGTAACCACTGTTACTGGCTCAAATGATGATGAATTTTTCGCTGTAGCGATTGCTTATCAGGTCAGGGAACATGAGCCAGTATTATATGAATACAATTCGGAACCAACCAAACCAGTAAAGTCTTATGCTGGAGCGGTAATTTAAGGAGGACGCAATGCCAGACGAAAATGTAGAAGGGATGAAAGTAGAGGAACAAGCAAAGTATATTGCTGGCGATGAAACACGCCTGAAACATTATTGGCAAGACCGCAATACTCAGATGCGTGACGATATAGATAGAATTAATCTTGTTAAGGCTCAGGAAACGACTGATAAAAAGAGATGGTACACCAATGAGCCTAAAGTCTTTTTTGATACATCGAGGGCTTTAATTTCATTGTATCCTCCGAAGTTCAGACTACCGATGATAATGAACTATGAGGAAGAACAGAAATCGAAGATGAATAAATCCGAGCGCCTTGCTACTGGCATATACCGTAGCTTTGACCAGCGCATATCAGACATGGGTGGAGTATCCTGGTTGTGGGATTTGGCTTATTGGGTTTTATTTGGCCATTTCGCTGTTTTTAATATTATTGAGAAAACGACTGATGGAATACGGTTTCGTGCTGACTTATGGAATCCAATGAATGTATACCCAGAATGGGACGAATATGGTCTGAAAACCTGTATCAGGAGCTATGAGACTGATACAATAACCGCTAAAATGATGGCAACGCAGTTTCAATCAAAGGGGCTTGATTTCCAGTATAAATCACCCGAAAAAGGTGATAATGCTCAAATAGTAAACTACTGGCTAAGAACCGATGGCTCCAGAACAAAGCCAAGAATATGGAATGCTATTATGCTTAATGGGGTTATCGTCAAGCCGATGACATTACAAAAGAAATTACGCAGAATACCAGTGCAGATAGGTTCCATCGGAAGTCCTGACAAAACCTCTCAGAAATGGCAATCAAGAAATGGTGAAAGTATTATTTATGCGGATAGGGATATGTTCGATTACAGAAATGCTTTAATCACGCTCTACGCTACAATAGCAGCCTCTCAAGCCTATCCTAATATAGTAGAGCGCACCAAGACAGGCAGAGAAGGGTTCAAGGCAGAGCAACTAAGAGGCTATGGCTCAAAGCTAACACAGCAAATCGGCGACCAATTAGAACTGATTAAAAATGCGACTACTCCTCAAGAAGTTCAGTTATTGCTTAACTGGGTAGGGCAGAAAATTCAGGAGGGAGCACTCCCAGCTACAGTTTACGGCAATGTTCCTTATGAACTATCTGGTTTTGCCATTTCTCAATATATGGCAACCTTAAAATATAAACTTGGCCCCTATCTGAATGCGATGCAATTCGTATTATCTAGGGTAATGACTGATTTCTTGTATCAATATAAAACTGGTAATTACGGTAAGATTACACTTTCAACAGGTAGTCCTGCTGATTTAAGACGTGGTATGGCGTATCTGGAGGAATTTTCAACAAATGATGTACCAGAACGAATTTTCGTGGAAGTAAATATCCCGATAACTTCTCAATTCGATAAAACACAGCAGATACTCAATGCTAGGCAGGCTCTCGGCCCACCTCAGTTTCTATCCCTTGAAACTTTGTGGGAAATGTTTGAAGAAGTTGACGATTTCGAGATTGAAAGAGAGCGCATAAAGCAGGATATGGTCAGCCAAGACCCGTTTATTATAAGTATGGATATAATTCAGGGGTTGTGGAGAAGGTATGAAGCAGTGAAGTTGACCAACCCTGAGTATGCGCAAGCTCTAAAAACTTATATTTTTATGAAAGAGATGGAGATAGGCGCCAGACAAGGTGCGCCTACTACAGCGCAGGGTACACCATCCTTTCAGAGACCTGCTGAAGCTGGGAGTTCTCCAGATATAGCCAATGCCATATTCAGGCGAGGGCCGTCTGGTCTGTCTCGAAGACCGCAAACTCCCACTGAGCGAGAGCAGAGTGAAGGGAGGAGAGGTGTTTTATTAAGTCCCACGGGCGAATCGTTAATGTAAGAGGTGCAAAATGGCTGATGGGCAATCACTACCTAAAGTTATAACGCTAAAGAATGGTAAACAAGTGCCAGTTTACTGGCGTAAAACAGGTTATATCACCAAGGAAAAGTCAAATATAGATGAATTAATAAGGCGGGCTGCTACTGGTGAGGATGTTAGTGGTATTCCTACACAAAAAAGTGATGTTCCCTACGAGATATGGATACCTATTTTGCCCTTGGGACAGTTTTCGCCCAATGAATTGGCTACTTTATGGCGCAATATCTATGCAAATGAGATTGGTACGAACACTTTTGAACCTATTTCACCATCAGATATTGGTTTAGATTGGGAAACATTTTCCACTACGCAACCGTATTTATCATTTGAGGCTTATTTTGCATCAGACCCAGCAATGAAAGGTATATGGGACACCCCAAGCATACAGGATTATATTTATCAGCAATCGCAGAAGCTATTAACAGGCAATATACCCGATGTTGGTAGGATGTCTCAAGAATTAGGTAAGTTACAAGCGTATCCTGACTATATTAATGAACTAAGGCAACGTGGAGAAGCTGCTGGCGATGTAGATGAGGCTTATATAGCCAGAGGACAGCAAAGAGGTGAGGCATTGCAAGAAGCATTCGGAGGTGGGGCACCCGAAACATTTAGTGAGGAAGAAAGATTACGTAATCAGATAGATAAACTTGGCTATTTAGCAGAAGAATATGAGAAAAAGATAGCTACTGGCGTGGTTGACCCTCAGAAATTAGGCTCACTGGAAGACCAACGTGGAGTGGCTGCGGTAGAAACTATTAGAAAAGCGCAGGCAAGATTGGCTGAGATTGAAAGGTATGGGCAGATAGAAAATGTACTAAGCCAACCCGCAAATGTCGCTGATTTTGGGCAGGCAATATTAAAACAAGAACAAGTGGGTATTAAACCACCGACTATTTACGAAGAAGAAGGTGATGCTGCCAGTAGGGAATTGGCTTTGCTGACTAGAAGGCGTGCTGAAAAGAAGGCAAGAGAACAGCAGGTGGCAAGACTCCGAGAGAAGTATGTATTGGGGCCAACCAGAGAAAAGCAAAGGAGAGTCGCTATTTAGATGCCTATCAGATATGGTGTAGATGCCGAATTAGACAGAATATTCCGTAATATAACACTTGAGCAGGTGCAAAATACGCCTACTCCTGAACAATTGGAGCGTTATATCAGACCCGAAGCTCCTGAACAAGCGCAACCAGTTGGCACGTTACCGCCATCTAATCCATTTGCGCTTATCTCGGAGAGGATACAGGGATATATACAGGCTAAAAAAATTCGTGAGTATCTTGAAGCCAATCAACCTACAGGTACTATTAGTCCCGCTATTTATTCAGTTCCTACCCCAGAAAAGCAGTTAGAAGAAACCACAAAAGCAGCAGGTGTTATTACCACTATGTTTGAAAAGCCTGTTTCGGCATTGCTAACTGCTAAACAGAGAGGTGGTGTTGATTTTACAGTAACTCCACCTGAAGAATTCTTGCCAGGGGGAGAGCAATATGAGGCTTATGAAGCACAAAAGTTGCCATTTGGCGTTAAGGGCGGTCTTGAATTAGTTGCTAGTGCCCCATTCTTTTTTATGGGGTCTACTGCCAAGGGGCTTTCTATAACGGCTAAAAATACACCTAAGCTCTTCAAATTTGCCACTTCTATGAAAACATTGCCTACCAAAATTATTAAAGGTGAAACAAATTGGCAGAAATTCCTGCGTGGTATGGAGGAGAAAGTAACCGATAAATTCGCAGGTATCAATAAATTATCAGGTAGGGCTAAAAAGGCTCTGGGGAATAATATTCCCGATGAACTTGACGCTGAATTACAGGTAGCTTTAATGGCGGGTGTACCTGAAGCTGCTCTTACCACATCACGGCAGGTTTATAGACAAGCAATTAAAACTCTTGGTGGTGACATAGATAGCGGTTTTGTGTCTAACTTCTTGAGATTAAGACATCAGAAAGATATACTGGCAATGCATCCAAAGCGTTTAATAACTGGTGGCCTTAAAGAAAGCCAGATTGATGATTTGCTTGGCGAGATGACGAAAGTTCTCGGCCCACAACGGATGCAGAGGGTAGAGTCGGCAGCAGGCGTTATCAGGGAACATTATATAGATTTACTCAACAGAAAAGTAGCCTCAGGGTTAGTGGAGGAAGAGTTAGCCAATGTATTAAAGACTCAGTATCCCTGGTATAACCCGATTAAATATATAGACCATTTAGCTGAAGCCACTGGTGCTGGTTCCAAGCGTATATCCGTTACTGCTAATGGCTTGAAGCGCTTATCTGAAATGGGCAGCGAGGTAGCCACCGAAGACCCCTTAAATGTACTGGTAAATGCTACTCTAAAAAGCGAATTGCTAATACACCGCAATAATACGGCTAAAGCGATTATTAAAATAGCCCAAGAAGACCCTCAGTTGGTTGGTTTAGTAAAAAAAGTAAAAATAACAAAGCCTGTAGCCATAGAGGAAGGGAAAGTAATATTCCGCCCGACTAAAGGCGAAATCCCTGGTACAGTTTCATTTATGGAGAAGGGTGTTAGACAGGTTTACGAAGTTCCTCGATGGTTGGAAAAGGAAATGAAATATTTAACTTCATTACCTCCGACAGACCTTGAAGCTGTTTTTTCAGCAGTAAACAATATCTCAAGATTTGGTATGACAACCGCTAATCTGGCATTCTTTATACCTAACTTAGCAGTTGATAGTCTAACCGCTATGTTAACTAGGGGTGTTGGCCCCTTAAGATTAGGTAAACGATTATTAATGAACCTAAAAGCAATTATTGCCAAAGGTGGAGATGAAACCCTAGAGGCTATGCTTAAAGCCAAAGGTGGCTTAAGTGGTTTTTGGGGTAAGGCTCCCGAACAAATAGCTAAAGATATACGCAAGTCTGGACAACTTGTTTTACATAGTGAGGAAGATTTAACTCGGTTTCTAAAAAATCCAATTAAACTGATTATGGAAATAGGCCATGCTGTTGAAATGACACCAAGAACGGCGGTATTTGAGGCGGCATTAAAGAAGGGTAAATCTCTTGAAAAGGCTGCATTGGAAGCGAGGCGAGTAACTATTGACTTTGCCAGAACTGGCAGTGCAGTAAGGCACGCTAATTATATGTATCTGTATCTCAATGCTGGGTTACAAGGCTCACTAATCCCATTCAGGGCATTAAGGGATTATCCCCGTTCAAGGGCTTTTATAGCTGGGTTAATGGCCATTACAATGGGCAATTATGCTTGGAATAGGCAATTCCCTGAGTATGATGATGTGCCTGATTATGCCAAGTATGGTTCTTATCTATTCATGTTGCCTTCCGAGGAATACGATAAATACGGCAATAAAGTGCCTCATTTTATCTCCGTAATTCCCAATATGCGTGAGTGGGCATTGTTTACGGCGCCGATAATATATGCAATGAGAAAACTAGATGAACGAGCGCCTGAAGATGTGCAACAATTTCTCAATGCCTTAGTTCCTGGAGTCAATCCATTCAGTCAGATTAGTGGCGAAGGGGGTATCCCGATACCAACGCAGATGGGACAGGCATTGGTTGAAGGCTTGGTGATGAATAAAGATTTGTTCAGGGATAGGGATATAGTACCGATAGAATATCAGGGATTGCCGCCTGAAGACCAGTATGATGAATACACATCTTTAACGGCTAAACGGGTAGGTCAATTCTTGGGGTTCTCGCCGATGAAATTGGATTTCTTTGTCAGAAGTATTCTCGGAGGTGTTGGTAGCCAGTTCCTAGAAACTGCCGATGCTGTTATACGGAGAGTTGCGCCTGAAGAAGTGAGTCCTCACATTATGAGTTTATATGAGCAACTGCAGCAAATAGTCCCGCCTAATGTAGCACCTGAAGAAGTCAGTAGAAAAAGGGATGAATTCCTTTATGCGTTACCATCTGAGGAGCGAGAGGCTGTCCTTAAGTTAGAAAGGCAACCTGAAGAGAGGATTCCAATTATCACCACTATTCAAAGAAGGCTATATCGTGAAAGCGGTGGGCAATTATATAAGACTGGTAAGGCATTAGGGGAAAAGGAAACTGGTATATCTGCCGAGCAAACTCAACAGGCAAGTCGAATAATGGGTAAAGTTAGTGGCGAATTACAAGCATCTCAAGAGCAATTAGATAATGCAGTTAGGAATGGCTCAATCACGATGAAACAATGGCGTGAATCCAGAGCGGACTTTGGTAAGTTATATCAGGGTTCATTAATGGCGGTAGGCATTTTATTCCCAATATCAGCGCAGGGAATGGATGACCCTGATTTATGGAATGATTATTTAACCGCTATTTATACTCTGGCAAGCACTATGCCTGACAGACGTTCTAGAGGCGATTTATTAATGGCTGGATACCGTTCCATAACACCCGAAGAAACTGCACCAGGCCAGATGGATTGGGATAAGTTCTTTGATATGCGCGAGCAGTTTATGAAGAATCTTATTTCTGATGATAGAACATTACTTGAGGAAGAAATAAAAAGCCGAATGTCTCCGTTGGAGCGAACTTACTTTGATTTGATGCAGAATGAGAAGATAAGCATTTATTATAGATTACCAGAGGGAAAAGTCAGGTCAGAATACAGGTCTATGAATCCTGATTTAGATGCTACTCTTAATTTTGTTGGTTTTGCCGAATCTTTCCAGAGCCAACTGGCAGTTATCGAGTTAAAGAAGCTAACCGATAAATATGGATTACCATTTGCTAAGATGCCAGCCGTAGAGAAGGTACTCACCGAACAAGAAGGGACTACGTCAGGCAGAACAAGAGCGCAGAGTCCCAATGATGCTTTGAAGAATATTATGAGGCGCTAGTCTTTGAAAAAGTAAAAGATTATAAGACCAACAAAGAAAAGGTAGCCCAAGACTGTGAAGGGGTTTAAGTGTATATAAACCAAATAGCCAGAAGGAGCGAAGATTAATAGCATGATTCCTATGACTTTTAATATATCTACCATAATCTTATTATAACCCCTCAAACAGGGGAAGTCAAGTACCCGAAAAGCAGTGTGCTATAATTAAGTAAAAACAATTGAATAAAAGGGGGTTACCAGACTGAAAGGTTTGTGCCCCCTTACCTTTCAGTCTGGTAGCTAACCCGAAAAGAGGAGGGCAATGGCAGATAAAATAGAAACCAAGGGAAAAGAAACTGAGAAGTCAGTTCCCGAAAAAGATTTCGTGGCATTTAAGGAAGCCTCGAAAAATCGTGAAGCAAAACTGAAAGAGCAATTGGAGCAACTTAATAACCAAATATCAGAGTTACAAGGGCAAATAACTTCCAGAGAAACTACTATCAGCAGGCTGAAAACTAACCTCGAAGATGATAATGAGGTAAAGGAACTCTGGGAGACTATTCAGAACGCAGATAAAGAAATTGATAATAAGCGTGCCCAATACGACAAAGATTTGAAATCTCTTGAGAAAACTCAGAGAGATTTCAGAGCGGAGAAACTGGTTGCCGAGTATCAGGCAAAGGGCTTACAGCAATTAACCAAAGAGGAATTGCTGGAAGCAGAAAATATGGATGCACTCGTCAAGGAAAAGCATCTTGAGTTTCTCCGAGAGGAGAATGAGAAGTTAAAAACATCTCAAGAAAAAGGTTCTCCTGAAGAAGTGTTCGAGGGTGGAGAAGGCAGAGTCATCACCAAATCAGTTGCTGACATGAATATCGAAACTGATGAAGGACGCAAGGAATTCGAAACCTATTGGAACAATTTAGTTGCAGGGGCACAGAAAAAATAAATAAATAAAAAAAAGAGGTGATTTAAAATGGCTGTAGAGCTTATTGGTGCTAATGGCATGACTCCTGAGCTAAAGCAAACTTATGATAAACGTTTGCTGATGCGTGCCGAAAAAGACTACGTTTATCTAAAGTATGGTGACCAACGCCCTATCCCTCCAAGAGGTGGTAAATCCATTGAATTCAGGCGGTTTGAGCGTATCACCATGAACTCAGGAAGCTATACGCTGACTGAAGGTACTAACCCTACTGAAACTCAGGCTACTGTTTCCAATGTTGCCTGCACTATCTCACAATACGGTCAGTATTCCAAGATTTCTGACCTACTGGAGATGCAGGGATTTGACCCCGTTATTGCTGAGTTTGCCGACCTTTATGGTGATGCGATGGCGGAAGGCTCGGACATTATTGTGAGGGATGCTCTTTCTAGCGCAACCACCATCCAGTATGCTGACGCTTCAGCTAGAGTCGGTACTTCTGGTACTGGCGCAACTGGTAGTGGTAACTACCTTGACGCTGCGGAACTCCGTGAAGCGGTAAGAACACTGAGAAGGAATGGGGCGAGGAAGATTGATGGGCGGTATGTTTGCTTTGTGCACCCTGATAATACCAAAGATTTGATGGAAGACCCAGATATTGTTGATAGCTTCCAATATGCGGGGGTACGAGGTGGAGATAACCCACTGTTTACAGGCGTTCTTGGCGATTGGCAGGGTATCCGCTTTGTCGAAACCAATAACCTGCGCATCAGGAGTTCGTATGGTATGAGTGGTGCCGATGTCTATGAGGTGCTGATGTTTGGTCAGGGCTTCTATGGTGTCAGTAAACTCAGTCTCCAAACTGGTGGAATGATAATCCACAGCAAGGAGCTTGAAGGTGGCCCGCTTGAAATGTATTCAACCGTAGGCTGGAAAGCTGCTCTGGCTGCTGCTCTCCTGAACAACGATTTTGGTGTGCTCATCAATTGCGCAAGTTCTCGTAGTAATAGTGCTTAGTAATCAAGAGATTGGGGGAGGTTAATCCCTCCCCCAATACTCGATGAGGAGGAAATAAAATGGGAAAACCACATAATTGGAGATGGAATCCGTTAACCCAGCAATGGGAAATTCAAGGCAGAGGTGATGGTAACCCTCTACTAGCTGTCAGTGAAGCGGGGATGTGGATGGGTGCTGCCACAGCAACCTTGCCAAATGTTAATGTCGGTACTTTACTAACGGCTGCTGGCATTAAGGTTGCTAACGAAACCTTCACCTTTATGCGGAAAATAACTGGTACTATGCCAGCTATAACCGCCGTAGGAACCGCAACAGTCGCTGTCGCTACTATCACTGGGGTTGCTTCTGGTGCTATCGCCGTAGGCGATATAGTAACTGGAGTCCCCAAAGTGGCTATGGCGGGCAAATTAGGGCTTGCTGGTTTCCATATCCCAACAACCAATGTGGTGAATGCTTATGTAATCAATCCTGCCGTTGATAGCGCAGGTAGCTTGACGGCTAGAGGGATTGACCTGTTTATCACTAGAGGTGCTTAGTAAATGGGGGGAGGTTAACCACCTCCCCTAAATAAAAAAAAGGAGGATAGATATTGAAAGATGCCTAAAGTAAGAAGTGCCAGAGCTAAGAAAAGAGTTACCCGTGAATTAAAATCTCTTACTACTTCAGAAAAAGCGGAAGTTTTAAATGAAGTAGAAAAAGAGGCGGAAGCACAAGCTCAAGTAGAATCTGGCGAAAGACGCCCTGGGATGACAATAAGTGGTGAGAAGGTTCCTTATACTTATCAATGGTTTGTTGATAACTACGATATTGTTACCTTTATTCCAGAAAAAACGGTGCCATTAACGATTAATGGCGTAAGAGTCCAAGCTATAACTGGCTTGGAAATGCACGTTCCCAGACCATTTTATGAGTTATATGCGAAAACCCAGAAGTCATCAAGGGATGCGCCCAAAGATATTGAAAAGCATTTCAAAAGTATGGGATATGAATCAATAGTTATCCCTGGTGCTGGCTGGGAACCAGAACGATAACGCCCAAAGTTAGAGCATAAGGAGGTGCTCAGATGTCAATCTTAAAGCCAGGTCAGTTCCGTGCAGGAGTTGACCGAGAATACGAAAAAGTATTCCCATTAGCAGATGGAGCAGTTGCCACAGATGGTATTCAATATAGTGCCGTTGCTTCCTTCGGAACTACTGCGGTAGCAATCCTAACCAAAACAATAGACCCTGGGTTCACTGTTAAGCTGGATAAGTTAGAAGTAGGACTTACCAAAAGATTTACTGGTCTAAATGGCTCATTCATTGGCAGTATTTCTTACTGGTGGACAATACAACCAAAGAACTACAATATCCCATCGGGTGGGGCTATAGCACAGGTTTCAGGCACTACCATTAATATCTCTGGTACTATGAATCTATCAGTAGGTACGCTAACCACAGCCGATGATACATTGAGTGGTTATGTACCAGTGGGTAGTGTGCCCTTCGCCCCATTTGAAATTATCCTGAATGCCTATGATAAAGCTAGGGCTGCTGCTTGCACAGGTAAGGTTAAAAACTCAAGCTATGTAAAGCTTATCGGAACGGTTCTTCCAGGGACATAAAGGGAAGGTTTAGATGAAACTAAATGATTTTATCTATGACCCTTCGCTACAGTTCTATGTGCCATTATATGAATTAGATGGCTCTAAGTTCCAGTCTAAAGATGCTATAGGTCATTTATGCACGAATAATGGTTCTGCTTGGCGTTTGTACGGCAGGTACTTTATCACTGATGATTACATTGATTGTGGCAGTAGCCTTTTCAATGGATACTCCGGCGCAACGATAGAAGTATGGATAAGGTCATCACAATCTGCCAATGCACACGTTTTTTCTCGTAATGATGGTACGAAAGAATATGTACAGATATATGTTCGTGCAGCAACTAGCAATTGGGAAGTAGCCTTTAGAACTACTGCGGATACTACTGGAACCCCTGCCATTGGTTCAATCACTAATATATCCAATTCAAGCTGGCATCATCTTGTAGGTACATGGGATGGCAGAATTATATCTGCGTATCTTGATGGCATTTTGCAAAATACGGTTGCATTAACGGGTGTTTTATACAGTAACGATGTAGCTACTTATTTAGGTGCAAGGGCGAATGCTGGTGGAGTAGATGTGTTTTATACTGGTGATATAGGTGAAGCTAGAATATATAATCGTGCATTAACACCGCAGGAAGTACTTTTTAATTTTATTCATACCAGAGAAAGGTATGCCTAACTATTGACAAGCGAAGACAACCCGTTTATAATAGGGGAAATGAAAGTATTACTTGTTTCCCCGATTGGTTTTGCCATAACCCCTCAAACCCGTTACGCTGGTATCGAAACTCTTGTTTGGAATTACGCTTCTGAACTAACTAAAAACCATCAAGTCTCAGTCTTCGGTCATTCTGATAACATATTTCCTGAAGGTGTTACTTTGTATGGCTATAAACCTGAAGAGAATGAGGATATTTACCAGCAATCGGAACTCAAATGCTACTCAATGTATTCATCTCTTATCAGGGAATTTGATGTTATCCACGACTTTTCCCATCAGCACTTAATCGCTCGCTACAATCCGAGTATGCCAACTTTAAATATCTTCTGGCACTGGCCTGTTGTCGCTCAATATCCCAAAGCTCCTTATAATATTATCGCTCCATCTAAATGGGCAGCCAGAGAATTTACCAGAGTTTACCGTCACCAAGCCAGATACCAACCAACAATTGCCCTTGACTTAAACACTTATAAAGTAAATCCAAACAGGCACCGCAATGACAGGTTCTTATCTCTTGGTATGCTTACCCCACGTAAGGGGCATTTAGAAGCACTACATATATGCAAGAAAGCGGGCGTACCACTAGATATAGTGGGTAAAGGTAATAATGACGAGTATCAAGAGCAAGTAGAAAAGCTATGTGATGGTAGGAATTATAGGTATCTTGGTGAAGTTACCGAGGAAGAGAAAGTCAAACTCTATCAGACAAATAAGGCATTGATATTCGTTAATCAAGAACCTGAAGTTACTTCTCACAAAGTGCAGGAGGCAATGCTTTGTGGGCAACCAGTTATCGTATCAAATATCGGAGCGTTACCCGAAATAATAACTCATAATGTTAATGGGTTTTTATGCAATAATGAGGGTCAGTTTTTACAGGCGATTAAAGAAGTAGATAGGCTTGAGTCTATGAAAGTCTATGAATTTTTTAAAAGTCAATATTCTATTGAAGACGTAATAGCACAAGTTATTCCTCTTTATGAACAGGTTTCTAAGGGTTTGAGATGGTAATTGAGTACGAAGAAGAGTATTTTAATGGTAAAGGATATTACAACTATGGCAATTTCCCTCAGCATCAGGTTCGTGCCGAGAAGTTAATCAATATTGCTAAGCCGAAGAGTGTTCTGGATGTTGGCTGTGCGTTTGGATATATAGTAATGTACCTTGTCTTCTTCGGGATACCAGCGATGGGGTGTGATATATCAAAGTACGCCCAACAGAAGGCTAAAGAGATTATCCCAGATAGATTTGTACTCTGCCCTGCTTGGGATTTGAAGTTCCCTGATAAATGTTTTGATTTAATCTACTGTGAAGGTGTATTGGAGCATATACCCGAAGATAAGATAGAGAAAGTATTTTCGGAATTTGTTAGAGTTGCTGATAGGTATTATTTACAAATCAGTTTCTCAAACCATAAAGACGTTGAAAAGGAATACGGACACGTTTTACTTAAAGACCATAACTGGTGGTTTAATAGGATGCCATTGAACTCATGGCTTGCTTATGGCGAAAGTGGTACAGAAAGCAATTTCATGTGGTTATATAAAGGATGACGATAGATTTTATTGTTCTTGGCTTATTTTTATTTATAATAGGCATTGCGTTCCTGTTTGATTTGAGGAGTTGGTTTTGAAAATACTTTGTTTTTCGCCAATTGAACTCCCTTGGACTATAGGCGCTAGATATTCAGGACTTGAAAGACTAGCCGTGCAGTTTGCAGAGCAGTGGGCTAAGTTAGGGAATGATGTTACTCTATTAGCCCATAAGGATACTGAAGTCCCGAAGGGTGTTAAATTATTGCCTTGTGAAGGCTATATTAACAATGATAGAATTACTCATGCCGAACTCAAAGCCTTCAGGCAGTATCAGTATCTATTCAGGGAATTTGATGTTATCTGGGATATAGGACATTTACACTTGATAGCGAGAAGTATGCCCAATATGCCAACAGCCAATGTATTCTCGGCTAATCCAGAGTATGAGAAGCGAGCAGGAAATGAGAAAGCATCTTATAACCTGATAAGCTGGTCTAGGTGGGGAGTCAACCAAATACGGAAATGGTATGGCAGAAATGCCCTTTATCAGGAAACGATAATGGTTGACCCCAAGATTTATAAGCCATCAGGGGGCAAGCGCAATGATAGATTTCTAACTGTGGGTAGAATGGCAGAGCCTAAAGGTAATCTGAGTGCTGTTTTGCTATGTAAGAAGATGGGCTTAAAACTTGATGTGGTTGGTGGTAGGGGTTCTGAGATGTTTGGCGGTGAAGAATTAACCAACTATGAAAAAGAGGTTAAAGATAATTGTGATGGTAAAGACATAATATTCTGGGGTGAAGTAGATGAAGCACAGAAGGTGGAATTAATGCAAACTTGTAAAGCCTTATTATACATAACAAACCATGTAGAGATTACCAGCCATAAAATACAAGAGGCTTTGTTTTGTGGTTGTCCTGTGATAATTCCAAGTCATGGAGGGTTCCCTGAAATAGTAACTCATGGGATAGATGGTTGCCTTTGTAGTAATGATTATGAATACTTAATGGCTATCGAGAATGTAGATAAATTGGATGCTTCTAAGACAAGAGAGAAGTTAATTGAGAAATACTCGCCTGAGAACACATCCAAGAATTATATAAAGCTATTTGAAAATATCGCTAGAGGACTTAGATGGTAACTTTAGTCGAAGATGATGTAAAAACTGCACCTGTAAGTCTCGATAGGAGAAGAGACATTGTTTTGTTATCGCTCCCAGATTGGGTGGACTCGAATCCCAAAATGTATTTCCCTTTATCTTTAATGTATTTAGCCTCAGTAATTTCAAGAGCGGGATATGATGTGGAGATATTTGATGGTAGGACTGGTATAGATGAACTGCCTAAAGCTGATTTCTATGGTTTTAGTTGCGCTACTCCACAGATATTCATTGCTAAGGAACTTGCTCAAAAAGTTGATGGTGTTACTATAATAGGTGGTGCCCACGCTTCATTACTACCGAATGATTGTGTTAAGCATTTTGATTATGTAGTTGCAGGTGAGGGAGAGGAAGTAATACTAGACATCTTGCAGGGGAACTTAGACCCTGGGATTATCAGATCGCCTAGAATTCAAAATCTGGATAAAGTGCCGTTCCCTGCTTGGGATATGGTGCAAGAGCCGTTCAGCGACACGCTATTCCCTGGCGAACGATATGGGCACGGAAAACTAGCTGCTACCCTGATAGGCAGTCGGGGCTGTCCATTCAATTGCTCCTACTGCGGGAACGTGCATACCAAGCCAGTAATCTACCGTAGCGCAAATAATATTATAGCAGAACTCAAAGAGCTTATGAATCGTGGTGTTAGACACTTCAGATTTGAGGATGATAACTTTACTATACTTCCTGAGTTTGATAAGCTATGTGATGGCATAGAGAAGTTGTCCTTGCATTATAAATGCCATACCAGAAGTGATTTGTTAAGTGAAGAGAAGGCACAGAAAATGGCTCAATCTGGATGCGAGGAATGCGGGCTTGGTGTTGAGAGTGCAGACAATAGGGTGTTAGAAGTCAACAATAAGCGAGAGACCGCCGCAGACCACCTGCGAGCTATCAGTATACTCAAGAAAGCCAATATCAGAGTTAAGGCTTATTTCGTGATGGGATTACCAGGAGAGACTGACGAGACATTGCGACTAAATAAGCAATTTGTGAAGCAGTCTCAAATAGACAAGTGGACAGTAGCTACCTTCTGCCCGTATCCTGGATGCCCAGTATTCAAAGCACCTGGCAAGTTCAATATTGAAATAATAAACAAAGACTACTCCAAATGGTGGAACTATATACAGGGGGATGCTTACAATCATATAATAATAGGACAAACCTCGCAGGAGATGTGGGCAAGGTATAAAGAATTCTATCGCTGGCTTAAGGAGGAATACAATGAAATATCCAATGACAAAAGGACAAATTGAAGAACTGATTGACAAAGTTAATGATACTCAGGGCAAGTTAGACATAGTGTTTGATGCTATTAAAAACTTGCAAACTAATGCCGATTTAACTATAATTAGAAATAAGCTAGATGAAATACTAATCAAGGTGGATGCCATTGGACGTGCCTGAAGAAATAATAAAACTAGCCAATGAATATTTGAGTGGTCATACTGATGGCTTTGTAAAACGGGGCTTAAAAGAGAAGTTGCAAGCCATACAAGAATTTATTACTCTTGTATTAAATAAAAAATGAAGCAATCAGACATTAGTTATATTACTCCTGACCCACCAAATCAAGTGCGTCTGGATACGACTACACGCTGTAATGCTACTTGCCTTAGTTGTCATCGTTTCTTATCAAAACGTAAGGGGGAGATGCCTCCTGAATTAATCCTTGAAATCCTGAATGATATTGCCAAGTGGCAAACGCCTCTAAAAGAAATTGTACCTGTGAATTACGGTGAGTTTTTTATGAGAAAAGATTGGGCTTGGATATTAGAGCATATTTCCAGCAAACTCCCCTTTACACAAATAGTATTGCCTACTAATGGTTCTTTATTTGATGATAGGGTAGCCAGCTATATTGTCAGGATACCTCAACTTAAATTGATTAATTTCAGCGTTAATGCCTTTTTTGAGGATACCTATGAACACTTTATGGGATTATCATTTAAGACTATCAACCGAATTGAGCAGGCTATCAAGCTAATTAGAATGGAGCGCAGAGACATTAAGATATGGGTTAGTATGGTTTTTGACCCAGAATATCAGTCAGACCTCGAGAGGGATAACTTCAGGAATTTCTGGAATGACAAGGCAGATATAGTGTGGACAATTGCTGCTGCCTCGGCTGGTAGAGGCAAGCCCATACATTATCCTGTCAAAATCCCTTGCCGTTCACTGTTCTCTGATATTGTTATCGGGTATGATAAGAAATTAAGTAGCTGTTGCTTCGATTCAAGGTTCTCTATTAATATAGGGCACTATTCAGGGAACTTACTACAAGACTGGCACAATTCAAAATTAGAGAAATTACGCTCAATCCATAATGAGCATTTAAGGAGCACTATACCACTTTGCAAGGATTGCACTTATGCCTAAGATAGCTATTTGGGGATGCTACAATCAAGGTTTTATATCAGATGATTTACTATATAAAGCCATATCTGATGAGATTAAATATCAAACTCTTGATGTGGATATAGTAGCCGTAAATCATGAAACAGATATTGATGCTGATTTTTGTATTATCGGTGGAGGCACTTTAATAGGTGAGCCATTAAAGAATTTCCAGTACCATAATAAGCCGTTCTGTATTTTAGGAGCTGGATATAGAGAGGGGAATATACCTGATTTTATCCATAAGGCAGTATTTATTAAAACCAGAGGGGAACTATCAGCCAGAAAAATAAGAGGCATGGGCTTCTGGGCTGAAAGTTGCGGAGACCCGATTGTTTTACTTAAAAGGCAAAGAAGTAAAATCTATCCAACAGAGGTTATTACTATCACCAGAGGAGGTATAGATAAAGGTCTGGATGAGTGGGCAGGAAGTAAAGTTAGAGAGTCCACCTATTGTGGGGAGATAACTGAAGCAGCAATCAATAAAATACCGAACGCTAAGAAAGTCAACAGTGCACGGTTACATCCATTTTTGTTAGCTTTATCTATGGGAATTCCTGCCGAAACGTACCAGTTTGAGTTCGCTAAAGTTGATGATGCCCTTGATGGATTAGGTTTAGAATTCGTAAGGCATCTGAAAAAAGGCGATGTTTATGAAGTAAATGAATATTTCGCTGGACTTGCTAAAGAAAAAATAGACATTAAGCGTAAAGAACTACAGAAATTAATTACGGATATATTAGAATTATGCCTAAGATAACTGTTTTAACCACAAGCTATGAACCACGCTATCCAATGGAACAACTTGAATCTCTGGTTGCTCAAACATTCGAGGATTTCGAGTGGATAGTAGTTGATGACTGCTACGATAAGAACTTAAATATATTCCCCAAAATGGGTTTCCCGATAATTCATATACCTCCGCAGAATCTTGTGCCTTACTTCGCTAAAGCAAGCGCCTTAAATGATGGCTTGGTTTATGCTACTGGCGAGATAGTTTACTTTATGAATGATTACGTACTACCAGAAAAAAAATGCCTTGAACGTCATTATGAAGTACAGAAGCGCCTTGGTGGAGTTATGCTGGCGGGAAGGGCTTTGAAGGTTGATATGTCTCCGCAAGAATTAAACAAGTTAAAAAAAATTAAATCCCACGATTACAGGATGTCATTATTTGACCAAGGTTATTATAAATGCGTAGAATTAGGTGATGGCTTGTTTGAAGTGCCTAGAGCAGGAATACAGAACTGGATGAATGGCAGGAATGACTCATGTCCCTTAGAACCTTTACTTGAATGTAATGGCTTTGATGAAGCCTTTGATGGCAGGTGGGGTGGTGAGGATGCGGATATGGCTAATAGATTAATGACCTATGGCTTGAAATATATAATGGATAGGAACTCTATGGCTTTTGAGTTCCCACATATATCAGGAGCGAAGAAGTCCGTTAGAAGCGAGAAGATGCAACAGAGCTTTCAGGAACGTATTATCAATGAGAAGGTTAAAAATAAAGTATATACCGCCAATACAGACTGGTTTGTAATGCTACCAAGAGACTTGAAAGATGAACGCAATAGAATACCTCAAAACATTAACATATCTATTACATAGCGAAGAAGGCAATGAGCTAGGCAGACCAAGTAATAGTGAATTATATCGTTGGCTAATGAAAGGTTCGGTAATAATTAATGGTAAAAAACCCAAGCCAAAGGATGAAATAGAATTTCCGATTTATGAATTAGTGTTTTTCCCCAAAGGACATACGATTACAATAGTTAAGGAG
>Ga0180007_10002443_pt1 | contig 22199 bp, 23 predicted proteins | sample MM_PC_MetaG_FD_121122 | JGI IMG/M metagenome (GOLD analysis project Ga0180007, IMG submission 121122) | Groundwater microbial communities from the Aspo Hard Rock Laboratory (HRL) deep subsurface site, Sweden - MM_PC_MetaG | ecosystem: Environmental > Aquatic > Deep subsurface > Groundwater... | reverse complement strand
TTCCATAGACGGAACGCTCGCCAATGGTTCTTGGGAAGATGGACAGGGACTTCCCATAGACCCCCATACACTCAAGAAGACGATTCAATATAATACCGGTTCACTTACTACATACGGTGTGGTGGGCAATACAGTTGTTACATTTCCGCATCCTATTAAAATCGGTCGCAACAATCCTATCCGTATAGACGAGACAGATGGTGGATTCGGATTACAGTTATTTGGTTATGAGGATTTATACTAAAACCTCCGCAGACTATTGAGGATTCTATTATGGCTAAAACTACAACGTTTTTGGGATCAACATATGATGTTACTCCAGAAGAACGAGCAAGAGTTTTCGCTCGTCTTCGTAAAAAATATCCCCAGATGTTTAAGGAGACTGCGGGGACACCGCCGGGGAGAAAAGGAGGATTTGGGCTTGGGCGGCGGTTACTCCAGTGGACTGCTGAAAAAAGGAAAAAAACCGAACCCCAGCAGACTACGAGGATAAAGGATATAACGAATAGGCTAAAACAAGCTGGATTAACAGAAACCGAAATTGCAAAACTGAGAGGAAAGAAAAAATGAATATAGAGCAAGAACGTGGAATGTTGCTGGAATTGATTAACAGAGGCCGTATAATTTTGAACGGTGCGCCTCTAACAGCAATGGAGCTTAGCCAGTTGCAACAGGCTGTTTTATCATTGTATGATAAAGCCAAAGAGGCCCAGGAAAATACTGATATCCCCTATCATAAAGAATCAGCGAAAATTGAAAGGAAAGAAAAATGATTATTTTAGCCGATAAAGAAGGTATGGCAGTAATTAGAGCAATAGTAGATGCTGGTGTGGCAAAGGGTATATTCCAAAATCTACATCAGGTGCTTGCAGTAATGGGTTGTGTCCGGGAACTGCCCGAAAGCAAGGAATCCGATCCGGGGGTTAAAGATGAGGAATCTTTATCTGCGGAGGAGACATGATGCTGGGGATGACTTCGGTTTTTGATGTGAATAAGCATACCATCATCGGGGGAGAGATTGGAGCACATATAGAACAGCTATCGAAAAGAACCAATCGGGATTTGTTTGTAGTTCGATATAATGATTTGGGTGTATTCTGTATATGTGAATTTATGTCCCCAAAACGGAATGTTTTTATCGATATAATGAATCTCGGTAAGTCGTTGGCTAATTATGACTTACGAAAGGCCCAGGAACTTCGACAACGATTATTTGCACCGCTTACTGCGGAGGGTACATCTCGAAGCATAGCCGCCGCCGAGAGTGATTACCATCACATGAGGCAGGATGAATGTGAAGAAGAAAAAGAGCGACTTAAAAAAGTGGCAATAGGAGAATAATAATGGATAAGAGCAACCCGGAAAAGACAAGTCTTACACTCTGTATAAGTTTATTTGCAGTAATGCTTTCGGCAGTTATTGGTATGTATTTTTTTGATCTCTTGAATTTCTCTTCGGAGTCTTCATCGAAGTATCGACCGCCAAATACTATTTTGGAATCTTCATCGGAGTATCGACTGCCAAATGCTATCGTGCAGACCATAGGAAGTGTAGTTCATGTAATAAATAATACTATGGAGTGGCAGGGTTCCGGTGTTGCCGTTACAGAAGATATGATAATGACTGCAAGGCACGTAGTCGAAGGTGGTCTGGAGTTTACTATAACCTTAAATGATGGTCAAGAAGTGCTCGCTGTTAAAGCTATTTCGAGCAAGAAGTATGATTTAGGTTTTATTAAGCTCGAAGAACCTATTTTGACTCCAGCTAATTTCGGGTCCATTATCGATTGTAGGCTCGGACAAGCTGTATATGTAATCGGAAGTCCGTATGGAAAGCTGAATTTCAATTCGGTCACTCTTGGCATAATTTCGGGTTTGGACCGGAATTGCGATGACTATTTCAATCAATATGGAGATGATTACGGTTGGTCAGTTACTTTTACAACGGACAGTGCAGGACACCCAGGTAACTCCGGCTGTCCTGTATTCACTATGGATGGTATTGTTAGAGGAATACTTGTAGGTGGGGATAGTAACGTCCTTGTTTATTGTGTACCGGTTAATTTGGTTATTGAGGATATGGATTTAATTCGGCAAATGTTTCTCCAAGATGAATATGAATTTGAAGAATATAAAGAGAAAGATATACCGGTTTATAACCATTCTTTTGAATCAAGGACTAATTGACAATGCCATTTGTTTCCGTAAAACAAAGATCATTTCTGAAGTATAACGAACCGGAAATATATAAGCGGTGGAAAAGAAAATATGGCACTAAGCCGGTCGGTAAAGTGGTAGCAAGGACACTGAGACGACAAAAAAAAGAGCGGTAATAATGGCCAGTAATGGAATGAAAACTCATAGATTTAATGGCAAGCAATATCGGATAATTCTCGCCGATGATTTAGATGGTTTTTGTGAAACGAGCGAAGCCGTTGGTTATTGTTGGCTTACTGTGAATCGGAGTCTATCAAAGCGTATTGGTCTTGAAACGGTGATACATGAAGCATTACATGCCTGCGATCCATCGGCGAGTGAAAAAAAAGTGAAAACTATCGCTGCGGATATTGCAAGATTTCTGTGGCGGCTTGGATATAGAAAAAGGAAGGAGGAATAATGTTGACGCAAAATGAGCGAGAATGGATTGGAGAACAGTTCAATGACCTCCGCAAAGAGTTGGTCAATGTCCGAATAGATATTGCCCAGTTGAAAGTCAAGGCAAGAGTTTGGGGAATGTTGGGGGGTTTAATTCCAGTTCTTGCAATGATGTGTCTCTATATACTTACGACAATAATGAAGGGATAAGTCGATGCCATATACAGAGAGTTTTCTGACCAGAGGTTTGGCGGATATAGAGGAGTTAATTGACGAGCCGATTATCAAGGCGAAATATACGGATGCAAGAAAAATTTCGCATTTGGAAAAAGCACACATTATTGTTTTGAACGAAGTTAATAGGAATTCTAAGACCCCCGCTGTGGTAAAGCAGGATATAACAATTGCGGCAAATACTACCGAATACGTCTTGCCGCATGTTATGGGATCACTTTATGGGGTGTATGACGAAGATAGTTCGGGAGGAAAAATATATTATGATGGCCGTAGTAGATATAATCCGTATGGACAGCGGATATGGCTCGCCGGTCATACGCTGCATATCCAATCGGCGGGTTGTCTGGGTTTAGGAACCATACTCACCGTTGAATGGATTCCGAGTGGAGTGGCTCGATTACATAATGGAACATGCACAATCAGCTCCGATGGGAAAACAATAACATTCGGTGATACCCCAAATGCTGGTACGTTGGATACACACAATCAAGCGTATGCCGGTAGCCTATTTCGCTTTCTTGGAGTTGATGGAAGTATCGTGACGGGGAACTATTTGCAAGAACGTAACATTTCGGCCTATGATGAAACAACACGGGAAGCTATCTTAGACGTGGCACTTGATCCCGTTCCTACAACGGATAATGGTCTTCTTTATTATGAAGTCGCTCCACCAATTCATAAGGGAATGGATATGGTTGTGGCCTTGTATGCGGCTTGGCGAATAATGATAATAGAGGGAAATCTTAAACGGGCCAGCGGCATACTCGCCGCGTATAGAAACGAAATACGTAATGTTCGTTTGACGGCATATTACTCGAATTTGCCGGAAGCACCAAGACTTAGGGGGGATTCCTACGATAACAGAAGATATAGACGATTTTGATTAGAAAAAGCATCAAATGACAACTCTGTATAATGAATCTGGTTCGCTGGGGGACCTTATTATAACTCCTCCTTCTCTCGTTGGGGATTATGTCCGCGCCATAGACAAGACGGAGATAGATGATGGATTCGGACTAATAACTTCTCTGGGATGTGGAACAACCCAGCGAGTTGATACCGTATATGGGACATCTGCGGAGGGAACATCGAGTGAATCGCTATTAGGTGACCTGGCTACGGTGACGGGAAATGCTATTTCATATAACTTCGAGGGTTTAATTGGCCCACAGGGTCCGCAAGGTCCACAAGGTCCCCAGGGATTGACGGGAGTAATCACTATGATTGGGTCACCGGGATTGACGGCCTTGGATTATGTTCTCGAACAAATTGCTCCTACATGGACTACGGAAGATACCATAATATATGCAAATAGATTGAATGTGAAATGGGATAAGACGTGGGAGTGGATGCCGGTCGCTTCGGGAGTAAATTCATGGAACGAAGCGGATATAGATGAGGATGGATCGTTTATGATTATTGCCGCCGATGATGGATTGTATGTATCTACCAATGCGGGGACGGATTGGACCAAGAAAGACCCCGCAAGTGGTGAGCCGTATACACAAGCCGAATGTGATTCATCGAGTGGTAAAGCAGTAGCTCTTGACAGTACAAACGCAATAAATGGTAAAATATGGACATCGACTGATTCGGGGACGAACTGGACTTTGACTGTAATAAGTACGGTATAGGATTATGGCATTATCTCCTGTAATAACTTCGCTTGAATATATAAACCCAACTACAGTACGTATAAATTATTCCGCCAATAAACATTGGTCAGTGTGGTATGATGGGGATGTGATCGAAACGCCGAATGATGGGTATGAGGCATGGTCGGCTTCATTGTATTGGGTAAATCTTCTAAGTTTGGAGGAGGGACAAAGTTATTCGGTATATATTAGAGGAAAGGAGTTTAATTATAGTGAATGGGAAAATAGCAATATTGAAAATTTTGTTATGCAGCCGGGATTGGGGGATGTGCCATCAAAACCAACTAATCCCGATCCCTCGGACAATGATACAGAAACAGATTGGCCAGACTTACAGCTTGATTGGGAAGATGGTGGAGGAGCAGATACATTTGATGTTTACATAGGAGAAAGCGGAAATCTTACGCAAGTATCATCGGCACAAGCCGGATTATCGTATGTTACAAACCAAGCCGAATTGGAAAGCATTTTTGGGGAATACCCGATAAGTGGAAAGATATACTGGAGAGTAGATGCTACTAATGCCGCTGGGACAACTACTGGCGATGAGTGGAATTTCGACCCCCTCCCGTTGGTGAACCATGTTAGACTCGGAACTGGCGGCAGCGCTATTGTCGCTTGTACTAATAAGGGAGTATTCTTGTCGTCTGATTTTGGGGATAGTTGGACGTCAAAACTTCCTGATTCGGAAGCTACTACAAACTGGGTAAGGGGGATTTGTGATTCGGACGGATCACATATTATCGTGGTAAGTAATACCGATGCTATATATAGATCGATCGATAGTGGATTATCATGGGCGGAAATAACCCCCGCAGGTGGAGATACATTTTCCGTGAATGATATGGCTATGAGCGAGACGGGGGAATATATACTCATAGCCGGTACGAACTCAACAACCCCCGCAGATAGTCTGTACATCTCAGAGGATTATGGAGCGACATGGACTGCGGTTACGCCGTCAAGCTCCGCCGTGACGTGGACGGAGTGTGATGTGAATGATGATGGGCAGGTAATGGGCATATCTGCTACTGACAATCTGTATATATCGTTTGATTTTGGTAGTACATGGGAAGAGCAAAGCGTTCCTTCCTCTGCGGAGGTATGGAAGTGTTTGAGCATATCGGGTGATGGTAAAGTAGGAATCGTAGCCAATACGAGTGTCAATAATGAGTTCTTCAAAAATACGGGATCGTTTTTAGAGACGGAATTGAGTTCGACTCCATTAACATCATTTGGTAGGAGTCTATTGGATGATTTGACCGCTCCAGATGCACTGGCTACGCTGGGGGGTCAGACCCAGGGGGCTGTGCTCGATGATATGAATGCGCTGGGGGCTGCGGCATCGGATGGGCAATTCATCGTGGCTACGGGAGCGGGGGTATTTGCGTATGAGTCGGGCAATACCGCCAGAACATCGCTCGGATTGGGTACGGGAAACAGTCCGACATTTACTGGATTGACTATAACAAATGCGATCAATGAATTTTCTACCGATGTGACTTTGGAAGGTAATTCTGATTCCGCCTTGCCCACGGAGAGGGCAGTTAAGACTTACGTGGATAGTCTAATAGTCGGAGACATCGGAAATATAAGAAGATTTGTCGAAGTAATGGGGTAAGAGATGATAATTCTTGATACCGTTGGGGACACAATTCAAGCAGAGGCTTCTGCCGCATCGTGCATAACGATTTCGTCTTATGGGATTGAAACGGCTTCGGGAGTCGATACATATAAAAAATTGGGTCAGGCCCAGTTAACGGGTTCTGGGACACAGGATATACTCTATACTGTGCCTGCATCTACTTCGACCGTGTGTTCTGTTTTGATTATTGCAAATACTTCGGATATAATGAGGACAGTCAAAATATGGCATGTTCCGAATGGCCAAGCAGTGGGGGATGAGTATCTTTTGTTTGGAACTGTTAATGTTAAGGCTTATACGACTGTTGTTTGGAATAAGGGAAGTGTTCAATCCTTTCCTGATATGGCAGTTGAAGGTGCTGACCACAATAGTCTTACTGGGTTACAGGGTGGTACAACCAACGAATATTATCACTTAACTAATACTCAACATACGAATATTTTAATAGGGGAATATATTGCGGAATATAAATCACTGGATATTACCAGATAGAATATTCTGAGAAAAAAATGAAAGTAGCTCATTTTGGAAATTTTAGTCCGAATAAAGCGGGCATACATACTGCCGCAAAAGATTTGATTCTGGCGGAAAGGAGCATCGGCATAGAATCGAATTATATTGATTATGGTTCTGAACCTGATTGTACTTTCAGCCGTGTATGGATGAAAGATGGAGATGTAGAAACTGTGTCCCCCGAATGGGCAATAAACGAAGCGGACATTATTGTACACCATTCGGCAATACCTCCGCAGGTTGAGAAAACAGGAAAGCCGACTATAATGTATCTGCATGGAAGGCCCGAATATAGTTTTATGCTCGATTGGTTGAAAAAGACGGGCTGTTTGCGGGAAGAAATTCATCGAACCACTTTGCCTCAATACAAAAAATTTATTACTTTTTGGCCGGAACACGTTAGTTATTGGAAGTATTTACTTCCCAATGCGAGCATGGAAGTAGTTACTCCCCCAGTAGATTTGGATGGTTATAAGATGGAAGGTAAAATCTACCAATTCAAACCAGAAGAGAAAGGAAATCCGAATATACTTATTTGTGATATGTGGCGGGAGGATATTACACCATTTAATACTATAATTGCCGCAATGGTTTTCGCGGAAGAATATTGTCCTATGGCCAAAATACATATTATAGCCGTCCCGATGCCGGGGCAGAGTAATCCAGTGATAGATATTATGTTCGGGAATCTTAGAAAATCTGGATTTTTAGGTCATATTTCGACCGTTATACAGAATTTGGATGAGATTATGCGGGCAGCGGATATGCTGGTATCCCCCGCGGGAATCGAGACGAGAACTGTTTTGGAATCGGCTGCTCTTGGATTGCCGATTGTGGCTGGAACAGGAAATGAGCTTGCTTTCTTTACAGCAGACCCCAGAAATATAAAGAGTATGACTGAAGCTATAAAAAAATGTTGGGACAAGATTAGAGATAAGGATAGACAGAAAAACAAAATAAATGTTCGCAAGAAAGTAGAACAAAAATATGGATTAGAAAAAACAGGCAATGAAGTTAAACGGATTTATGAAGGGATAATATAATGGCAACATACAGAGTTCCTGTATTAGATGAATTTTCCTGGCAACCACCGGTATTGGACAAGGATTTAACTGCTCCTCCCGGCGGAGAATCCAAAGGAGACAGATATATTGTAGCGGCTGATGCAACTGGCGCCTGGTCTGGACTTGATGGGCATATCGTTACCTATACAGGTGCGGCTTGGTTGGACGCTACCCCTGCGGAGGGGTGGTACGTATATGTAGCAGATGAAAATGTTCTTTATCACTATACAGGTGCAGCATGGGATGCTGATGATATTAGTGGTATTGAGACTGATATTACAAGCATTGACACAAGGATTTCTAACGTAGAATCCAGTGTTGGAAGTATTGATACTCATGTTGATAGCTGTGATTCAAGCATTGTAAGTATTGATACTCGTGCTACTAACATAGAATCCAGTGTTGGAAGTATCAATACTGCTAAGCAAGACAAAGGAGTTTATGTATCCGAATATGGAGCGATAGAATTTACCATATAAGATAGGTGAAAAGATGGCTGATTATAAAGTACCTATTATAACCGGGACAGAACTGTCGGAAGGGGATTTACTGCGCTGGAGTGGTTCTGCTTGGGTGAACTATGCAGATAGTACTTATCAGGATCAGGGAGCTGTATTAGATGATTTGAATGTTCTTGGTGCTTCAGCTTCGGATGGGCAATTTCTTGTAGCTACGGGAGCGGGAACGCTGGCATGGGAGTCAGGAGCTACCGCCAGGACTTCTATTGGACTGGGTAGCGTGGAGGATACAGCCCTGTCGACATGGGCAGGGACTACGAATATAACAACTCTTGGTACTATTGCTACGGTGGGAAATATAACTATTGCTGATGGTGGTACGATAGGTCAAGCTGATGGGCCATTACTGACTTTTGATGATACAAGTAATTATCTTGAAATTACTGGTTGCAATATCGGCATCGGAACACCGGCGCCGAGCGCGAAATTACATATCCTTACTGGTAATGTCGCTGATAATCTCAAGATTGATAGTACAGGAGACGGTATTTCTGGATTAAGCATAGCGACAGACGGAACTATCAAAGGTTATTGGGCATTGGCAAGAACTAATGGACAATTTTTCAATGAAGCTGTATCAGGTGATATGATTTTTAGAAGTGAATCAAACAATATTTTGTTTGGTCGAGGTTCTGGAGCTTTTTCTGTGGTAATAATTGCAAGTAATATCGGCATAGGCTCGATGGATTTTGGTACTAATGCAACAAAGACTTATGCCCAAGCGACAGGAGTGGCCCCGACAACTTCACCAGCAGATTGTTATCAGATGTACTCCGCAGACATCGCCGCCGGACATGCAGCCCTCCATGTCAGAAACGAAAACGATACTATTATTAAACTATACCAACAAGCGCATATTGCCGATGCTCCAGGTGATACTGCTGCAAATAATGCAATAACCATAAATGCTATTTTAGTAGCACTTGAGACTAATGGATTATTAGCAACGGAGTAAGTGAAGAATGAATATTGAACAAATAAAAGCTAAAGCCGGAGAAATGGGAATCAATCCCGAAGGAAAAAATCAAATGGAATTGATTCATGCTATTCAAGAGGCTGAGGGTTTCTATCAGTGTTTTGGCAAAGGAATGTTTGTATGCCCAAATCTGGAATGTTGCTGGAGAGAATCCTGCCTTGGAATATGGGGAATCACAAACTTTAGAGTTGGAGAATGAAAAATGCCTGAAGACCGCCCATATTTATCGTACCCTTTCAGAAGTCCCAGAATGGATCAGTCGGTTCCACCGAATCAGGTCAAGATTGGGTCTTTTGGTAGATTATCTGGAGTTGATGGACGGTTTAGCGGGGGTCTTCGGAAATACTATGGGAACAAAAAAGTTCTGGATTTGGATAGTGTAGCTGGAATGGGGTCTATTGATGCTTACAACGGCCCGGATTATTTCCGACAAGTAACTTTCCAAAAGCGAAATACTTCGACCGTATATCGCGGATTCGTAATTCGATGGGATAGCCTGAACGATACGACCGATGAGCAAATTGATCTTATTTATACATCTGACAATGGCGATACTTGGTCTAAACTTGCCATTTGGGATACTGGGTATGGCATTACGTCATCTCTGGAAATTGACTGCGTTGTGGATCGGGGCTATTTAATAGTGGCAGTCGATACGAAAGATACTAAGACAATCTACTGGAATGGATCGGCACTTGTTGCGATAGAGTCAGGACCTGGATCATTCTCTACAACATTGGCAGCCCCGACACTAAATACGACCGGTGTAGATACTGATTATCAACTCAATGGGGCAGGAGTATATCAGGTTGCATGGCGTTTTTATGATTCGACCCGTGGAATATATAGTGCGTTAAGCGACCCCGTAACTATACACATGGACCACTATAAGACTACCAAGGCTATCGGAACGGTGAGTTTTTCCTCCGCAGGTGGGGATTCTGGATTACTCATAGATGGGGATACTATTACAATCAATGGGCGAGTTTATGAAGCGGATGATGATTCATCGTATGCGGGGGATGTTCAGATAGATATTTTGGGATTGACATCTATATCAGAACATACACAGGCATTGGCCGATGCAATAAATGAAGATTCATCAGCGGTTGTCACGGCTTCGGCTCAAAGCGCAAGTGTATTGCTTGAATCCAAAGTTCGAGGTACGGCAGGTAACGCCTATACTCTTACGAAGTCCGAAACAGGAGCAAACGCCAATGACATAGCTGTATCTGGAACTACTCTCACTGGAGGCGGAGTTGTTACAACCGAGCCGGAATCACAATGCAAAGCTGTTATTGATTTTCCTAATCATGCGGCTGTTGTCGCCGATGAGACTTATGACGACTTTGCGGCTTTATTCGATACAGTCGATATATTCCGTACAATCGATTTGGGGAATGTAACCGCTACCACAGGGGCTATATTTTATCTCGAACAAACGATTGCCAAGACTGGTAACTGGGCTTCATCTGGAGTATGGGATACACTTACCGCAACCATAGGAACCATTATAGACGAGGCTTTGCCTTTTCAGACTATGTATGATCCAGAGAAGGACATAGTATCTGCACCTCCGCAGAGTGGAACTATTGGCCGATATGAAGGTCAAACATACATGGCGCAGGCGGTCTCGGTGGATGGCGGATATGATACACTGTTTAGCAGCGCCGAGCATGTTTCGCCAGAATATTTTAGCACCTATAATAGGCATGTGGGGGACCCCGAAAATGGACGACCTTTGAGATTCCTTGCGGCGGGTAATGCCTTGTTTCAACTTTGTTATAATGCGATTTCATTCATATTCAAATCGGGCAAACTCCAGCCAATACAGATTTCGACTCTTCATCGCAAACGGGGCATTGTCGGTAAAGAAGCTGCTCATGCAAGCGGTAATAGTATTTTTATGATTACTGGTATGGGTTTAGGCGTTCTAAACGGGACGGATGGTAGCATTGGAGGAATATCTGCTGTCGATAGGATTATATTTGATGATTGGAAATCGGTTATATCGGACGTCAAGAGTTGTTATGATGCTAAATTGAACGCATCGTTCTTTCTCAATTCATCTGCGGAGGAGATGTTAATTCTATGGCACTCGACCCAGACGTGTTCGATGCTGGATGGGGCCAATTTTGTGGGGGCCACGTCTGGGCCGGATATTGAGACCGGTAAGAATGACCGAGCTTTTTTCATTACGGAGACAGGATTGATTGTATCCCCCGATGTACTTGAATCCGGATCAGGAACGATGTGGGATATTAGCGATTCTTATACATTGAATGGTACGGTAACTACGGGCGGAACTACATTGACTGATAGTACTGCAACGTTTCATGCCGATATGGTGGGGGCTAAGTTATATATTACGTCTGGAGATAATGCCGGGCTTGGCCGAACAATCTCAGGAGTCGATGTAGGAACGAAGACAATTTCGTTTGTTAGTAATTTTACGAATACAATCGCCGTTGGGGATACGTATGCTATTAGTCCTGTGCCTTTTTCACTTCGAGCGTGGCCCGTACAGGCCGAGGAAATATCGAGATTCAATAGGTGGGGGATAGTGGGTGTTTCTATCAAAGCAAGGGGAATTAGTGGTTTCACTGATAACGTGAATGATTTTTGGCGAGTCGGGGCATATAGGAATAGCTCGGCAATACTTGAAGCAACCACCGCGGAGATTACTGTCTCAGAGAATCCTTCTGATTCTGCGGGGGCGTTATGTATAGACGGGATTGATATTGAGCCTTACATTGAACTAATATCTTCGGGAGCATCTTTTGAGCTTACAGACGCGGAATTTGTCATAATTTTGAGTGATAGTAGAACAGTAAATGAGTCTTGACAAATTCGAGATTTGTGATATAATGATAGTGTATGGGAATATATCTTTGTAGGTGAATAAATGGCAAATAATACTACAACAATGCCTCTCTCTCCTCAAGCGGGGGGTCTTAATTACGAAGATTATCAGAGGCGAGTAACAGAAGCTGCGGCAGCTACAAGAAAGACGGGGGAGCCTTCTGAAGAAGCATTGGCATCAGCTAAGGCGGCTGCCGCAAAACTCGGTACAACCTATAAAGAAACATCAGGTTCCGCTCAAGATCGGACAACTATGTATCCGATGGCAGGGCTTGGAAATATAGGGATGGCCGCGGTTGAAAGTTATGAACAGCAAGCGGCTGCCCAGAAACAACAGGCGGAAAAGGCGGCTTCGGCATTGGAGATGATGGGGGAAACTACATTGGCAGGGGTCCAAAACCTGGAGCAAATACAAAAAGGAATACAGACTCAGGTTGCAAAAGCATCGGAAACCTGGGGAGCCGCGGCGGAAAAGGCAGATGAATATGTCCAGGCCGCCAGGAGTCGAGTAGGGGAGGTATTAACTAAGCTCGATCAAATCAATGAAGAGTTTGCTAAGGATCGTAATTTTGCAAAAGCTCACGCAATGCAATCATCCGCCCAAGCTGTATTAGGGTCGATGAGGAATGAGGAACGAAACATAGCAGAGACCTATGGAACTGGAAGTCGAGAATATCAACAATTCGTAGCAAGCAAGAAAACTGCTTTAGCGACAGTGCAGAGTAATATACATGCCTCATATCAGCAACTTGCGGAACAACAGAGGCAAACATACATGAATGTTGTTACTGATGCTTATACGAAATCGAATATGTATTTGGGATTTCAAGAGCAGCAGCATGTGGAGATGTTGAAGTTCGCCGAGGAATCTAAGGCAAGTTATGCGCTGCAAGTAGCTCAGTTGGATGTATCCATAGAACAAATGAAGATGGCTGGGATGGAAAACCTTGCTAATTGGATAATCGAAACGCCTTCATTTACTATGGACATGGCTCCTCTTGTAACACTAATTGCCGACTTACAAACGGCGGAGCAGGAAACGTTCCAGGCGGCTCAGTTGACTGCTGCCCAAACATCGCTTATGGGAGCGCAAACCCAAACAGCAAAGGCACAAACGGATGTACTTACACAGCAAGCACGGTTGGTTGCACAGCAACGAGCTGGTTTAGTGCAGCAACAGAGTCGAGCAACTAAACCCTATGGATTCTAAGAATAAGTATATAAAAGGTAATGGAGATATTTGATTATGCCAAGAGGACAAGATGCACCAATTAGACGTGGCGGGGAAATAGACCCATACGTAGCTGGTTCGGCTCTGCAAAGAAAACAACAAGCGGGTAATAGACTCATTGCTGCTATGCAGGAGTCGGGGCAGACTGCACGTACTGCTATGCAAGAACGAGGAGCTACACAACGTACAGGGATGCAGGTTTCGGCACAACAGGCAATGGAGGCAGCGCGGTTGGCAGCCGAAGATCGCAGAGGTGCGGAGGCGGAACGGGCAAGACGGGAGGACCGCGAGTTCGCTATGGCCAGACAAGAAGGAGAACAGCTTTTCGAGACTAAGCAAACCCAACTTCAGCGAGAGCACGAAGACGCTATAATGCAAGAACAATGGGATAGAGCCGACAAAATAATGGAGCAGCAAAGAGTATTACAGTCTTTTCGGGATGAAGTTGAAATGAAAAATGCGGGTCTCGACCGCAATGCCTATTTGTCAACAGTCAAGATGATGGCAAACAAAGAATCGGCTAAAGAAAAATTAGCTACCAATCTGATAATGGAAGAAGAAAAAGAGGATCGAAATACTGCTATGTCATCCGAGGTGGAGAATGGAGCGGTACAGGCTTTCGCGGATGATAAGCGCTCGGATTATCCCGTTGTTGCCGCCGTTGTAGAAGAGATGGGGAAAGTTAAAAAGGGTATACTCCAGAAATTCTCAGAGCGGGGTCCGGGTATAGCAACGACAGTTGCTACATGGAGAGGTGCTGGCAAAATACGGGAGCTTAGCAAAGAGGTGAAAAAAGGAGGACCAAGGCCGTTAGCGATTGTGCAAGATCAAATATCTCAAACAGGTTCTACTATTTCAATAGAGGAATTGCACCCTGAGAATATAAAAACACTGGAGCAGCGACTCGCATACAACGATGTTCAGGCGGAAGATGTGAGAAATACCGCCGCGGTTTTGCGGGGAGCCTTCAAAGCGGTGAGTGGGAAAATCACAGCAGCCGAATCGGACACCGAGCGGAATTTTTGGAAAGAGACACGGATGAAGATTAGTGGTATGCAAAATTCTATTAACAAACTAAAAACAAGTACCCGACTCGTTGAGGGCAGTAAGACAGAAACCGTGGGAAAGCGAGTAAACGCAGGATTGGGCATAACCTCTATCGGGCGACAAATCAAAATGCTGAAAGAAACGGGATTAAATAATTGGGAAGCTATACTCGATACCATGATGAAGTCCGAGGACCCTTATCAGCCCTATGTACCTGCGGAGGGTATGACACCGTTTGCACGGCAAATACGGGAAGATTATAACGCAATTTTGGGGCGAGTAAGCTCCACAGTAGGAGGATTATAATGGCTCCAATAGCTATTGCAATACCTACAGCATTGAAAGCTCTATATGCCTCACCGCATTTTTTGCACTACTTGCTTGGCGGAGCCTTCTTGGGTCAGACGGCTCTCAGCGAATATGGTAAAGCAGGAGAGAGAGGAATCACAAAAGAAGAGTTGCGCATACAGGAACGCATGGGGATTAGTCAGGCTAAAGCGACTAAGCGGCTTACAGAAGAATCGCGGGAACAAGCCAAGGAATATGTGGGCGAGCTAATGAAGGCCAAAAGAGAAGAGCGAAAAGAATCTCGTGAGCAGCGTCTTATGGAATTGTATATGGGTTCACAGGATAGACAGATGGCATTACTCATGCAAGCTCTCCAGGGAATAACGCAGACTCGACCGAAAGCTCCCTCCGCAGGAGCGGCAGGTATGCTTGGACTTATGAGGAGTTAATGTATAATGGCTAATGGTGATTATAGATATGCAATGCTAAATGCGATGAAAAACGCAGGACAATCGGCGGTTCCCGGTGAAGAAAATATTGGGTTATTTCAAAGACTATCAAGACTAACAAAAGGAATAACAAAAAGCCCCGCGGTAAAGGGAGGTGTTACAAGTCTGATGGCATGGATGGCTTTGAATAGTTTACTTGGAGCTAATAGACAACGCGCTGAAAGGGGTATCCATAGGGAGGCCATACGAGCACAGGGAGAGAGTATGACTCCGGAGAATTTATATTATCAAGCCGCGTTACCGGCAGCCCAGATGGAGGAGGAAACCGCTCGGCAAGCCTTATTTGCGCAGATTTCGGGAGGAGTTCTCGGACCGAGCCTTGCTCGTGGAGAAAGAATTCTGGGTAGATAAGGATTATCCATATGAAACCAATTCCGGGTTATCCAAATTACTGTATTACAAGGGACGGAAGAGTATGGAGTAAACCTCGAAGAGGTTCTGGCAATAACTTATCTGGTAGATGGCTGCATTCTTTCATTTGGGGCAAATACCGATTCGTCCAACTATGGAAAAACAATAAAGGTCATATGAAAAAAATCTGCTGGCTTTTATTGGATACCTTTATAGCACCGCGTCCACTCAACGCGGTTTGCCGTCATCTCAATGGGGACTCATTGAATGATAACTTAGAAAACTTATGTTGGGGATCACAAAAAGAAAATATTAAAGATGCACTTAAGCATGGAACTGCTCATTGTTTACAGGTGGGTTGGGTCAGAAAAGGTAAAAATAATGGAAGAAGTAAAATGACGGATAGCAAAGTTAAAGTTATGCGGTATCTTAGATATGTTGCTAAGTTCTCTATTAAAGATTTAATGTGGCAATTTGATTTAGGAAAAACTACTGTTAAAGATATTTGCAGTGGAAAGACTTGGAGTCATGTAATTGGCTAAATACGACCCCAATCAAGACATCCCATATGGAGTAGCGGGAGCAGACTTTCCTTTGACTTTTTACGATAGGCCCCAGTATATGTTTGCCAATCTACTTCGGGGCAATATTGACGCCGCTACCCGTGCAATGTTATCTCCTGATACACTGACTCCAGATCAAATCAAGACGGTCCGTGATGTTCTTCTGCCGGGCAAGAAACCGAACAAGTTAATGAAGACAATTTGTGATATTGCTACTAATCCTCTTGTCATAATGGGATTGGTCGTAGGTCTTTGGAAATACCCAATGGGTACATTGAGGCCGTTACAAATGGTAAGAGACGGATTGTTACCTAAATCGGCTGCTATGGGTAAAATGATGTCTGGACTACACGGAGCCATGGACATTCTTCGTACAGTTCCCGGCATGTTCAAATCCTTGCTCGGTGTTACGAGGGAAACTGCAAAATTTATAGGAGAGCATGGGGATAAAGCCAATGAGATATTTTTGAAGGCTGGGCCGTTATCTAAAGCGGAGGGAATAGCAGTCGCTGCCCGTCTCGATGGATTACATGCAGTTGACCATTCTATGGTCAAATTGTTTCGTAATGAGCCGGAATGGATTGCCTTTATGGGAGGAAAAGATGTTCCTATAGCCCCCAATCTACAGAATAAAATGAGCAAGAAATTGATAGGCTTATCGGATAGATTACGAGGCTGGTTCGATAAAACTCGTTCAGTTATTTCTACGAACCCCGAAGCAGAAGCTCGCATTATCCGAGAGGTAGAACACCAAGGATTGGACTATGGAAAATACAGAGAACATTATTTTCCTCGTAACACGCAATATGATAAATATTACAACCAATCCATTAAAGGAACTACGGGGGTTCAGTATCGAAAATGGCTTTATAAGAAAACAAAGGAAAAAATAGGCCGGGAACAAATAGCCCGCACAGGATTGTCGATGTCCGATCTGAATAATATTCGATCCTTAGAAAGTAATGGAATGGTTAAATCCGGGTTTTCTGACATGACGCAATCTATTCTCAATCGCTGGTCAGATGAAGCGTCTTCTACTGTCAGGGAAATATGGAATGATGTTGGAAAACTCGGTTTGAACGAAGCACAGGAACGGGTTGAATTTATTAAGCGGGTATCTAATTATTATACTAAAGGGGCTGGGAAAAATTTGAACTTCCTCGGTCGGTTAGGCAGTCCGAAGCGGGCTAAGGATACATTAGATGCGATGGCCGGAGCGCTGCAAGATGCCCGCTTTGGAGGCGCTGAGGCGATAGGAAAGGAGTTTACAGAGATAGGCCGAGTTCTTGCACAGCCCGCTACTTATTCTCTTGATCCGTGGAACGCCGCAGGTAAGTATCTTAGTTCTATCGCAAACTCTTATGCTTGGCATGGAACAGGATTAGGCCAACGAATAATGGGAATAACAGAAACCCCTGGGGTTTTCCGAGGAGCGCCATACATCGAATCTTACTTGATGGATAATCTGATTCCGCATGTGCGGGGATTGAAATCATATCAGGAATTACATCACTCTTTGTCTTTTGGTGTACCAAAGCAAAAGATATATGAGTGGATAAAAGCTTCACCCTTTGTAGAAAGTACATTAGGGGATAAAACCAAAAAATGGCTTCTTGATTACTTTGGTCAGGCGGGGAACTCTTTGTCTGCGGAGGGGATGTCTGCAAAAATATCCGAAGGGTTCTATCTATCCACGCTTGGAGCAAATATATCCCCCGCATCTAAGAATCTATTGCAGAACTGGATAACCACGATAAATTTGCCCGGCATCGGTATTCGCGGAATGTACCGGGGATTGATGGGGGTAGCAGACCAAGAAGGCGCGCTGGTAAAAATGAAACGATACTTAGGTATGCTTACATCGGGGGTTGATTCCAAAACCGCATACGCAAAAGCCTTTCCTGAATATGTAAAGGATGCAGGAGATGCTTCACATATCGTAGAGTCATTGCTTGCGGGGGATATGGCCAGGGAGGGTTATACGAAGCTAATACGGGCCGGAGGAGCTTGGGAGAAAATCAAAAGAGGATTACTGATGCCCTTCAGTACATCTGAGGCATTCAATAGAATAACGGGATATTATGCCGGTCGAAATTCTCACCTGTTTCATAATCTTGGAAAATATGCAAATGCGTCTCCACAGGCAAAAGCAGCACTCCTTGCAGAAGCGGGCGAAATGGGTCAGGCCGTTACGATGTATTCCCATTTTTCTGGAGGCCCATTAGCGGTTCCCCGCCTTATAATGAATTTACCGAGTCCATTACGTCAGTTTATGATGTTCCCTCTTCGATATGCGGGATTTCTTCATGGGTCTCTTCGATTGGGACCCGATCCGAGTAAATTAGATTGGGGTACTATCGGACGTACATTGGCTGGATCAACGGCCACATACATTGCAGCCAAGAACTTACTCGGACTCAATTTGGAACCAGCACTTATGACCGGAGCATTGCCTGTATCTGCATACGAAAGAGCACCTTTCTATCCATTTCCACTTGTACCCCCCGCACTCGGTGTAATTGGGGGAGTAGCAAAATCTTTATTAACCGGCTCTGCGGAGGGTTTAGCAGGCCCTACGGCTGCAATGTTGGTTCCTGGAGGGCTTGCTGCAAGACGAATGTATCGTAGTTTTTCCCCTAAGTTTGCAGATTATCGGAATAAGACATCGGATGGTAGAATTCCACTTTACAATGATGACCACGCACTGATTGGAACGCTGTCGCCTATGCAGATGGTCTTACGGTCTTTGGGATTACAATCAACGGGCGTAGCTGGAGAACAAGGAGCGGCTAAGTGGCTTATGACCCAGCGGGATAAAATTAGAAATTACAGGCGGGAATATTTACAGGCTTTGTACGAGAATGATACCAGAAGGGCTGATAATATCAATCAGAATTTTCAGCGGGAATATCCTGAGTTGGGGCCAATGCAAGTCAAGAAGTCCGACATAAATGCAATGGAGAATCGCAGAGAAATATCGAGACTGCATAGGATTTTGCGGGGATTGCCATCAGCCTATAAGCCATTATTTGGACAAATCATAAACGAGGCAGCTATCGGGACTATGGCACAAGACATAGAAGCTGGATCGCTCGGATCACTTCCTCAATATATTCAGTAAAATTTTTCATTTTTCTCTTGACTTGTCCATTTCATCGTGATATAATACAAGGAATAATTGAATTCAAAAAACAGATTGATAGGTAGAAAGGGTAAGAAAATGAGACTATGGGAAAGACTATGGGGAAGAAAACAAAAATGGTATTGGTGTCCGTATCATCAGGAAATTCTATTACGCATGTCTGAAGCAGATTATAAACAACGATGGTGTACTATTATATCTACGAAGCCAACCCACGAATTGGCGGCTCGTTTGAATAATTTTCGAGAGGTTAAAGGGAAGTTACCAAAAGTATTGGACGAGATTTGGGCAAAAAGAATGAAAGCAAGAAAGGCTGTCGATAAAGCACTTACTGCCTACTTAAAGTCGCCTTTCTATAAAATGGGGGCCGCCAAAAAGAAGAAGGCACAAGCCTATTACGAAGCCCATAAAAAAGAACAGGCGGTCATAAACAATATGAATACAGTTATGCACGAGAATATACTTACTATTCGCGCTCTTTATGAAGAAGAGCAGCCATACGGCGATTGGAACTGGGATAAAATGGAATTGGATTTCCCAATAGCTTAGATTGATATTCCTCCATAGAATAAAAAAATAGATGATTAGATTTGAACAACATTTGAATTGTAGGGATTGTTCCCTGTGCGAGTCGGCTTCTTGTAAAAGTATAGGATTACCTACCAGAATTTTTCAAAAATCGGGGGACCTAAAGAAGACAAAATGTATCTTGTTTGTTGGACAATCACCTGGATACAACGAGGATCAAAAAGGGGAAATTTTCATAGGATATACAGGAAAATTACTGGATAGATTCGTTACGGCAGCCAAGCTCACAAATTATGCTGATGTTTATGTAACTAATGCTGTAAGATGTCTCCCGCCGCAGGCAGCCGATGAAACACAGTCCCAGATTCGGGCCTGCCGGAAACATTTAATTGCCGACATAGCTTTGTTGCAAGCTTATTATGATGAAGTGATATTAGTTGCGTTGGGGGCCAAAGCATGTTATTCAGTTGCGAATATAAGTTCACTAAATGAAGGATTCAAAAAGCAGGCCATGCAAACTACTTTGACTTTTCTAATAAAACCCAAGCCCCGTGTCTTCTTTACAAACCATCCTGCAATACTTCATCCAACCCGACAGCCCGCGAAAGTTTATGTGGTGGAATCCCATTTCCGGCTTCTATTGCGTTATTTACAGGGGAATTTCATACCAAATAGCTTGAATATAAAACCAGAAGTAGGTGTGCCTGTTCCGACTTGGTTCTCTCGTAAAATCAGTATAGATATTGAGACATACGGAATTTTGGCTGGGAAAGAACAAACAGTATTTAATCCCCATAAATCGAAATATATAGATAAAGTGGATTATCCTAACCAAATTGTAACAGTCAGTTTTGCTTGGCGAGACATTGCGGGGAAACTGCATACTGCACTTTACGAGTGGGACAATCCTTCACATAGAGTAATAATACGCAAATGGTTTCGGGTAATCAGCACACAACATCATATCCTTTTGGGACAGTTCATAAAATATGATTTAACGTATTTGAGTGTTTCCGGTGATAAGGAGCTACAATACTGGATACAACCGGAACGAATTATGCTGGATGATACGTTACTATTGAGCTTTCTTTATTATGAGCAACAGCCGGAAAAAGCATTAAAAGAACTATGTACTCTCTATGGTATATCTGATTATAGTGGACTTAAAGTAACCGGAAAATCGGGTAATGCTAAGTCCAGTAAGGATAAGGATTTACATTATTATAACGCTCTGGATTCTGGGTCCACTTTTGTACTTGGAGAGCAATTAGAACAAATGATTCTCGATAAGTATGGTAAAGATTCATTTAAGTTAAGTCGGGTATGTCAACAGATGCGGAATGCGGTAATATGGGATATATTTGATTTAGAATTAAATGGAAGCGCTCTCAGTATAAAAAGGCTTGAAGAACTCCACTCCAAAGAAGAATCTCGATGCAAAGAAATCGAAAAGGAATGTGTGAGCGAAAGCGGAATTAAGGTTGCTGGTCGGGGTTCGGATGGACCATTACGAGAATTTATACAGAAGTGTGCAGATAAAGCAGGATTATTGAATGATTCGAGACTTGAATGTACAAAAAAGGCAAACAAAATTTCTATCGGCGTTGAAAACGTCAATTTGATAATGGGCTATTTGCCGGAATGTAAGGAGCGGATTACATTATCTCTCTTCCAAGAATATAAAGAAAGGGCAAAAATAGTCAATACATATACACGACCTCTGCTCGAAGAACCGAGACGAGGAATTACCCTGCGGAGGGGTAATATAGGACTTGTTTATCCGAGTTGGTATCCCATTCCTTCGTACAATGAACGAGGCGGAGGATCGGATGAGAAACAGAAAGGCCAAATCCAGGGACGATTTAGTTGTACGAAGCCTGCTCGACTAACGGAACCCCCGATGGTACGGGATTTATCTATATCCCGTTGGCCAGGTGGAAAACTTGTCGAATATGATGTGAATCAGGATCACTTACGGATGGCTGCTCTATTGTCGGGTGATCCGGAGTTGATGGGGGCATACCACAAAAAGGGCGGTAATATCCATTTGCAAACGGCGGCTGCTATATTCCCCGACATATACTCTTCGGCGTTCAAGAAGGAACACCCGAAGGAATATACGCTTTGTAAAAGTCTGAACTTTCTCATATTGTTCAAAGGCGGAGCAACCGCATTTCAAAGGGAGGCAAGGGAAAGCGTGGGGATAGAGCTTCCAATAGAGTTTTGTCATAATGCTATACGCCGGTGGTACAATAAATACCATACGTACGGTGAGTGGCAGAAATGTATGATTGCATTAGCGACTAAACAAGGGTATCTTGAACTTCCAACAGGATGGAGCAGAACCTTCGGACCTCCTGGGATGGCCTTGGGGGCATACGAAGGAGAAGTTCTCAACTTCTTGCATCAATGCCCTTGTGCACAAATAACTCAATCAAGTCACTATAAGATTCTTACACAATTTAGAGCGCAATAT
>Ga0180007_10002442_pt1 | contig 22203 bp, 17 predicted proteins | sample MM_PC_MetaG_FD_121122 | JGI IMG/M metagenome (GOLD analysis project Ga0180007, IMG submission 121122) | Groundwater microbial communities from the Aspo Hard Rock Laboratory (HRL) deep subsurface site, Sweden - MM_PC_MetaG | ecosystem: Environmental > Aquatic > Deep subsurface > Groundwater... | reverse complement strand
GGACTTAGACATAAATCTGCTGCAAATTTGACAAATCGGCCCATATTTCCATGGATTTTCGTTAAATAGGCCTGCTATTCGCCTCAAATCCATGAAAATCTGGTCTCGATTTCTCTAATTTTCGCTACGATTCTCTAAATCCGACAGACTCTAGATGCATTTGGCCACCAGGTTGTGGTCAGCCCTGGTCAATTGTTGTCGAAAAACGGCTATAGCTGTTCCCACCAGATTGCTTGGCTTGATACATGGCCAGGTCAGCATTCTTGAGCAGCTCAACAGTGTTCTGGCCATCTACAGGATAGAGGGCGATGCCGATACTGGCGGAGGAAAGGATTTCTTTTCCCTCATGCACTACTGGCTCGTCAAAGGCCTCAAGGATACGTTCGGCTGTATTTACGGCGTCCTGAGGCCCATGGAGGGTGTCAAGTATGACAGCGAACTCATCTCCGCCCAGTCGTGCCACAGTATCACTCTCCCGAACGCAGCTGATAAGCCGCACGGCTACCGTTTGTAACAGGGCGTCACCAGAGTCGTGCCCCATGCTGTCATTAATTTCCTTGAAGCGATCAAGATCAAGAAACATCAAACCTGCCTGCCGCCCTTCACGGTATGCTTGTTTCAAGGTCTGCTCCAGCCGGTCACTAAAGGTCATGCGATTGGGCAAACCGGTAAGGAAATCATAGAGGGCCATCTGTTCCAGCTTCTGTTCTGCCTTTTTACGTTCTGTTATATCCTTGGCAACATAAACCAGTCCCTGATCTGCATTTTCGTCGTCCTTGAGTCGAGAAGAGGATACCAACACCGGAATCTCAACTCCATCCCTGGTAAGAAATTGTTTTTCAGCATTACTCCATAATTGACAAGCCGTCTCTGCATCGAGGGCATTGCCTTTCGCCTCTGTTCCCCCACAGGGAAACTCGCCGAGGACCTTATTCATGTGCTGGCCAATGAGCTCATCAGCCTTGTATCCGAGGAGATTCAGAGTAGCCCGGTTGACACTGCGAATGAGAAAGGTGTTGGAGGTGACGATGAGGCTGTCATTCATATTTTGGAGAATACTGTCAACATAGGCCTTAGAGACCGTGGTCTGGACCAGGTCTTTGGTCATGGTTATAATGGCCACTCCCAGTTCACCGATGTCATCTTTTTCATTCATCCGCTCAAGGGCTGGAAAGCTACGCTGTCCACGACCAAATGCCCGTACCGCCTCCTTGATATGAGTCAGTGGAGTAATTAAGGTGCGTTTCGCGGCCCAGTTCACTACCAGCGACATGGTGACAAGCAGGAGGACAAAAAAAACGGTGAGGAATCTGCTGTTCCTGTTGGTCAAGCCCATCAAGGTGCTGACGTTGTCGCTAAAATGTTGACGATAAAATTCAGCGAAAAATTCAAGAGTATTCTGAAGTTCATTCTGAGCTGTAGCCAGCGACTGCAGTGCCTCAATGTAATCATTCGGGTCATTCCCCTCAGCAAGCAGGGGGTAGAGCTCTGTAGCCTGTTCGACATAGTCATTATACATCTTATTCAGACCCGCCAGACCCTCAACCCTAGAGAGAGGAAGACCGTGAAGGCTCCTTTCTGATTTGATAATGGCTTCAATTTCAGCCGTTATTTTGGTGCACAGTAAATTCCCGCTCCTTGCCGAATCAGAGGAACCAAATAAAAAGCTTTCTTTGTAATAATTTTTCTGGAGGACAAACATATTCAACAATTCATTACTGCGCATCGCCAAATGGAAATCAAAGTCACGGAGATGGGTCAGGTGGATTTGCTGCTGCTTGTAAGAATACAGGGCAAAACCCGTGGCCACGAGAAAGCCGATAAAAGCCACATTCACACAAAACCAGATTTTTTTGCGTATTGTGTTGATCAACCTCAAAGAACTCTCACTTTTTTAGAATAAATCAATTTTTCGGACCGACTCATCAAGCTGAAAGATATCGACATAGCCAATTGCCTGTACGTTCGAAGCTACTGCTTCTTGCACTGACTGATCATCCGAATATTGTCTGGGCGGGACACCTGTTCCGGAAAAAAGTGCCTGCTTCCAGTACAAGCTCAGCTGCCGTGGTGATTTGTTCAAGATTTCATACGCAAAACTGCGATGGATATCCCCTCCAGTCTGCAAGATTACTTCAATACGCTGGTCATCTGGCCAGAAGGTTTTCTTTCCGAGAAAAATTTTTTTGACATCAGATCGCTCCATAGATTGCAGCGGATTGTTTTTATTCACCACCAAGGCAAAATCAGCAGCTTCCATCCTTGCCGGAAACAGGATGAGGAAAAGAGTGAAAGCAATAAAACATGTTACCAGTTTCATTCTCCCACTCCTAAAAATTAAAGGAGGTTTTCAGGACAAAATAGCTCCAGTCCTCTTCAACACCTTGTGGATTAAAGAGTGGGAGTTGCAGTCCGGCTCCATTTAGCCAATGATGTTCTGCTTTGACAATCAACTGGTCGCTTATATTCCAGCGTACGCCGACTGCAAAATCCTTCCGCCAGGCCAAGAAATCTGCCTGCCCATTGGCAACAAAGTTGCTGCCATCATGATCATCTTTATCGGCATAAAAAACATCGTAAAGCACTGACAAGACCAATGGTTCAAAAGTATGACAGCACAGCTGAACATAGGCCCCCTGGCTACGTCCGTCAACAATATCTATTCCCAGCACCTCACGGTCGCCAGTGAACTCAGTGTACTCGATAGCAAGTTTCCAATCGGTCAGGAAATATTCCATGGAGAGGACAACAAAATCCTTATTGGTCCCCCTGGCATCCGCCTCTCGGGCACCAAGCCTAAAATCAAAATCAGATTGACCGCTAAAATAGGAGACCCCCAGACGCAGGCCGTCAAGGGGGGGAGTATAGACCAATGCCCCGCCATACACATACCTGTTATCAGCCTCAAAGTCAGACACCTCCCCCAGGCCTCTTTGCAGAGCACTCTTCATCACCAGTTGTTCCATCCCCCGTGCCTGTCCTGAATCTTCACGAAAATCTACTTTCCCATAGTAGGCCTGATAGTCGAGATCACCGTTGTCACCAAATGAAATATTCCCATAAATACTGGTACCAAGGGCTGCAACAACAAGAGTTCGTTTGTTTTCGTCATAGATACTTTGGGGCAGGAAGACCATGGGCCGTAAAAAACCAATATCACGGCCCTGATTGTATAATCCAATGGGAAGCTTCACCTTGCCAAGGCGAAGCCCAAACCAATCCTGCCAGTGATAATCAGCAACCGCCCAGTCAATCAGGATATCATTATTTCCATCGGCTCCCACATCCCGGGAAAGAAGTTGGAACCCAAAACGCAGATTATCAGTTGCCATATAATTCGTGGTCAAAGCAAATTCGTTCAGTTGCCAAGAACCGCTTCCAGAATTTCCGAGAAAATTATTATGGCGACTTTTGATATACCCCTGGGAAAGGAAACCGTTGATACTTAACCCTTCACTTATATTATAGGCCTGGCAGGGGGAACCTAGTTGCAAAGAAACGATCCCAAACAGGAAGGTGCAGAAAGCACCCATCGATCGATTCATAAAACCTCCATAAAATACCGTTTCTTTTCGGCCCTGTAAAAATTCATAATAAGAAATTTTCCTCCTTTCTCCCCGGCCAGGAGAAGACCCTTAGACATATGCCGGGAATGACAACAGAGAAGAGTTATCGTTAGCGTTTCCAGTCTTGGCAAAGAACCCTCTCCTTTTTCTTGTCGGCCACCCCTTCCGTTATGCCAGCATATGCCCAGTGCGGTTATACCCGATTATCAATTTGGACTACAGGAAAGGAGATTGAGAGTCAATGCTTTTTCTCAAAGACTCAAGGACACCGCCGTTGCGCACCCTGGAGAGTTCTGTGAAAAAAAATTTAAAACTAGTATAGTACTCCCAAAAATATAAAATCCATGCAGACGGTTCAAACTGTCAAACTTCTGTGACAGTCACCTCTTCATCACCCAATTCCCTGTCAGTTCAAGGCAGGGATTGGCAATACAGACAAGCACAAGAGAAAAAACGTATGAGACGAAAAACAGTGGTGGTCATAGGGGGAGGAGCAGCTGGACTCATGGCCGCAGGTCAGGCTGCTCAATGTGGTGCCCGTGTTATTCTCCTGGAAAAGATGCCGCGTCCAGGACGGAAGATCTGTATCAGCGGCAAGGGGCGCTGTAATATAACAAACAGTGCTGCAACCGCTGATTTCATCAATCACTTTGGGAAAAACGGTCGTTTTTTACGCCAGGCCTTCTCCCGCTTCTTTGCCCCTGAACTCGTCAATTTCTTAGAAGAAAACGGATTGCAGGTCGTGCTCGAACGAGGGGGGAGATACTTTCCTGCCAGCGGTAAGGCCCCGGACATCCTCAAGACCTTTTTAGGTTGGCTAACCAAGTTGAAGGTGGAAATTCGTACCAACAGTCCTGTGCAGGAGCTTTTTATGAATGGTCAGCAGCTCCTGGGGGTGATCACTGCCAAAGAAAAGATCGCCTGCGACGCCGTCATTCTGGCCACAGGGGGTGCCTCCTATCCTGGCACAGGCTCCACGGGTGATGGCTACAGACTGGCAGAATCTGCTGGACACAGCATCATCCCCATCCGCCCGGCTCTGGTTCCTCTGGAAATTACAGGTGGCATTGGTCCCGGACTTGCCGGACTGGAACTGAGAAACGTGGCAGTGCGGCTCCTCATCAATGGAAAAAGGAGCCAGCAACTCTTTGGGGAAATGCATTTCATTCAAACAGGAGTAAGCGGACCGGTTATTCTGACGCTCAGCGGAGCAGTGGTGGATGGGCTAGGGGAAGGAAAAAATGTAGTTCTGGCTGTGGACCTCAAACCGGCACTGGACGAGCAAAAGCTTGACGCGCGCTTGATTCGGGACTTTGAAAAACGTCATCTGGAACCCTTTGCCCAGGTCCTGCGCGGCCTGCTCCCTGCGCAGCTCGTTCCCCTCTGCCTGGAGCAGACCGACATCCCGGCAGAACGACTGGTCAGTCAGGTCTCTAAAAAAGAGCGAAAGAAGCTGTTGCACTGGCTAAAAGATTTACGGATGGAGGTGAGCGGCCATCGTCCCTTTACCGAGGCCATCGTTACTGCCGGAGGGGTAAATCTCCGGGAAGTAGATCCCAGAACCATGGAATCAAAACTTCTCCCTGGCCTCTATCTGGCCGGAGAAGTTTTGGACCTGAATGGCGATACTGGCGGCTACAACCTCCAGGCAGCCTTTTCCACTGGCTGGTTGGCTGGACGATCTGCTGCCCTTGCCTTTTCTGGAGAAGGACAAGGGCAACAATAAAACGATCAGGCGATTGCGACCAACTCCAGCTCAAAGGTCAATTCTTTACCGGCAAGGGGGGCATTAGCATCTAAAACAATGAACTCATCGTTGAGATCAACCACTTCCACCACCATGACCTCACCGCCAGCACCGCCCACCTCCAGCCTCTGTCCGATTTCCGGATTGAGGTCAGGCGGAATCTGATTTGCCGGCAACTGCATCACCATCTCCGGATTATGGGGACCATAGGCCTGGTCCACAGCGATAACAACTGTCTTCTTCTCACCCACCTTCATACCCAGGAGAGCGACGTCAAAACCGGGAATCACCTGACCTGAGCCCACAGTCACATTCAGCGGCGGTTTGCCTTCGGAAGTATCAAAGACTGTTCCGTCTTTCAATGTTCCTTTATAATGGACCTGAACCTTGTCACCATTTTTTGCCTGTGTCATCCTCTCTATCCTCTATTTTTCTTGATTGTTAAGCATAGGAAATTCGTTACGAGGGAAACACTCTAGCATATCTTCCTTGAAATGGCTAGCCACATCTTCAGTACTCAAGGCAGGTTAGATCATCTGGATTCAATACCTTTCTCCCATGCACCCTCTATCTTCTTGACAGGAAGTCGTAAATAGACAAATTTGTTCTCAATAAAAAATGTGGTTCCTTTTTCTTCCTAACTGTGGTCAGTGAAAACTAACTACAGACAACCCAGTCCACTCTTTTCAAAGGAGAACAACTATGAGCAAAACCACAGGCAGACTCATACTTGGCAGCAGTGTCCTTTTTGCCTCGTTTTCAATGCTGACCCTGGCCACAGCATCAACCGAGCCGGTTGACAAAGAACAGTATCCCTATGCCCCTTCTCTTCTCCAATGGGAAAAGAGTACGGCAGAATTCACCGAACCCAGCACCTGCGGAGAATGCCATCCCGAAAAGTACGAGGAGTGGCGCGGTTCCATGCACGCCATGGCCTTTCAGGACCCCATTTACCAGGGCGAACTGAACCTGGCCATTGAGGCAGTGGGCCATGATATTGCCAGACAATGTGAAGGATGCCACACGGCTGCGGCAGTGGTAACCGGTGAAATCAAGGGGGCCGGACTGAAAGATCTCAGCCCCATGGCCATGGCCGGTGTCTCCTGCGATGTCTGTCATTCCATCAAAGGCCACAGCCACTGGCAGACGCCCACCCATCAGCCGGAGAACGGTTCCTTCATACTCTCTCCCGGTAAAGAGGTCGGAGGAGAGACTCTCCTGACAAAATACGGCCCCTTCCCCCCGGCAGACGGCTGTGGAGAAGGATTTCATGAATGTATAGAGTCGCCCCTCCACCTGCAGGCAGAACTCTGCGCCTCCTGCCATCAGGTCACTCACTACGAAACCCACACCCCCCTGGAGGAAACCTATAGCGAATGGAAGAACAGCATCTATGCCGTCAAAGACATCAGTTGTCAGGACTGCCACATGGTGGAACTGGAGACCTTTATACGCTCTGCCGACAAGTTGCAGCGCCCCACACGTGAGGAATACCGACACTACTTCAATGGTGCCAACTTCCTTGTCTATCATCTGAGCGGACTGGCGGCCAAAAAGAGCGGCGATGAAGACCTTGCCGGCAATCTGCAACAAAAGTATGAAATGGCAGTTGCCCGCCTGCAGGCTGCAGCCGAACTGGATGTCACCCCTCTTTACGAACAGGGGAAACTGCAAGAGATCAAAATCCGGATCAAAAATAAGCGAGCAGGTCATAATCTTCCCACCTCGCTCACCAATATCAGACAGATGTGGTTGGAAGTCACCGCCGTCGATGCCACCGGTAAGGTGGTCATGAGCAGCGGTCACCTGGACGCCAAGGGAGAACTGCCTGAAAACACCCGCATCTTCAACTCAGACGGCATGGGGGACAACATGCACTTTGCCCTTAACCCCTGGGAAATCGTCTCCTTCTCCAGACATGACACCATCCCCCCGAAAGGGTATCGGGATGTCTATTATGGGGTCACTCCCCAGGATACCAGTCCCCTGACCCTCACTGTCAAACTCCGATTCCGCCAAGCGACGCAGAAGGTTGCCGAAAAACTTCTCGGCCACCTTCCCGATGACATGCACCTTGACGCTATCTACGGCATCAGCGAAGTTCCGGCTGTCCCCATTATCGACATGGTGAAGACAACCATAACCATCAACCCGCAGGGATAAATATCACCTCCCTGCCCCTTCAGTAAAAAAATGGCGGAGCCCTTCTCTGCTCCGCCATTTTTCATCCCCTCTCAACGATGGCCGTCACCGCCTTTCATCGGGTTTTTTTGCAGAAGGAGATCGGTTCCTTTGATAATTCTGGTAAGAATTATTGCCACGAATACGGTTCCACTCACTCCCTTGTAACTGCTGCTGATCACTGGAAGAAGGACGCTTTTCAACCGCTTGAGTTTTGGTGTCCCATTTCTGACCCTTTCGGACCTGCTCTCCTGACAGCTTTTCTACAGGGTGCTTACCGCCTTGCTGGATGACCTGATTACTGGAAGAAGGACGCCTTTCAACCGCTTCAGTTTTGGTATCCCTTTTCTGACCCTTTCGGACCTGCTCTCCTGACAGCTTTTCTACAGGGTGTTTACCGCCTTGCTGGATGACCTGATTACTGGAAGAAGGACGCCTTTCCACCGCTTCAGTTTTGGTATCCCATTTCTGACCCTTTCGGACCTGCTCTCCTGACAGCTTTTCTATAGGGTGTTTACCGCCTTGCTGGATGACCTGATTACTGGAAGAAGGCCGCCTTTCCACCGCTTCAGTTTTGCTATCCCATTTCTGACCCTTTCGGACCTGCTCTCCTGACAGCTTTTCTACAGGGTGTTTACCGCCTTGCTGGATGACCTGATTACTGGAAGAAGGCCGCCTTTCCACCGCTTCAGTTTTAGTATCCCATTTCTGACCCTTTCGGACCTGCTCTCCTGACAGCTTTTCTACAGGGCGTTTACCGCCTTGCTGGATGACCTGATTACTGGAAGAAGGCCGCCTTTCCACCGCTTCAGTTTTGGTATCCCATTTCTGACCCTTTCGGACCTGCTCTCCTGACAGCTTTTCTACAGGGCGTTTACCTCCTTGCTGGATGACATGATTATTCTCCCGATACCAGCTGGTTCCATCTTTACGATAGACATTGCCGCTTTGATCAACATAGCGATTATTAGGCCTGATCTGCTTCTTGTTGAGAGTCCTGTTGATCTCTTTATTCACCTGCCATGTCTTGATGCCAGGGCGATTGCCTTTGCGGTAGATATTGTTATAATGATTCTGTCGATAGTTCGCCCCATACCTCTCCCTTGATCCCCAATCTCCCCTCCTGTGATGCCCTGCACCGTAGGATGCTCCTCTTTTCAGCCCTGGATAGTAGCCCCTGGGTCCCCAATACCGCGGAAAAGGATGATACCCCCAACTCATCCAGCTGTAGCAATAATCGACACTAAAGCCCCAACCGATGTAGGAATTGTACCGTACGCCAAAACCCCAGGTCAGGGGACGGGGATAGTAGTAGGATCTATACCACGGCCTGTAATAAAATCCGCTGCCATAGACCACCAGTCCAGAGTAGATGTAACTGTAGGTATATCCAGGCAGATAGCCCATATAGACGACATCTGGCGTATAGTCATAGATATAGACATATTTCACATTGTAAACAGGTGAATGAATGGGAATTGCATCCACCTCACCCGGTCTTTCCGTAGCAACCTGCCAGGGACCATTGGCTGTCACGGCAATATACCAGACACCATCCGCCACGGCATAATAAACACCGTTGATCTCCAACACGGACTGGCTGGTATTCAGCGCATACGAAACAGCAGTTCCCGGAATGGCCTGAAAAACAGGCTTTCCGTCATACCGCACCGCAACCGTTGCCGTTTTACGATCCACCACCACAGTCTGGGGGATGAACTGGGAAAGATAAGCATCTCTTGCTTCCGGGGTTCCGGGCACAGAAACCCGGACATCAGCCATATCACTCTTGTCCGGAATCTTGGCAAAATCAGCTGGAATATCTTTTGGTTCCACAAATCGCCAGTCCTTACCCTGCAACGATTGAGAGGCATACCAGCGCCCTGAAAGAAGAAGATAATAGGTCTGACTGGGGATAGAGAAGATCAGGTCGCTCTCCGTGTTTTCAACATAGAGCAACTGGGTCTCCTTTATCGGTACATATTCCGCTTTACCATTGACAACTATCAGCTCAGAAGGATGCGTCACTACCAGCAGATCAGGTGCCTTGCCCACTGTTTCCGGCATCTCCACATCCTGCAACACATTTTTCTCTGCAAACTGTCTGATTGGTCCAGGAACCTGATCAGTGACCGTCCACCCGTTACTGATTGCAGCACTGACATACCAGAAACCTCCCCCACTGAGATAGTAAGAAGATGTCTCCTTTTCTCTGACAATGAAAAACGGGGTGTTCCGAACCGCCTCCAGTCTGCCATCCGCCACATCCATCCATATGGGCTCGCCATCAATTGTCACCAAAAGTGTTGGCTTATCACGAAAACAGATATCCGGAGGCGTGTTATTCAATTGCAAATCTTCTCCTCCAGAACCCAGATCATGGTTCAATTCGGCGACGATACTATCAATTGCAATCACGGGATTGATTCTTTGTACTTCCTGGATGATATGGTCTTTGATTACCTGCAGAGAGACTGAATCTTCCATGTCGGGAAAGCGCAACTCAGGTATCGTCAGGGTGGCCAAGGTCGCTGTTCGAGAATCCAGGTCTGTGTGCAGGGTAGCCCTGAACCATAAGGCACCGAACAGAGGTTCTTTGTTTGCTTCCGTATACGAGAGGGCCATTCGCCCTTCCACAATGTTTTTTTCAAAAGAGTCAAGCTGTGGTTGATAGAGGGTAATTTCTCCCGTATCAGTAGACAATTGAGTTGGCCAGACCAGATCCTGAGCCCAAAGCGGAGTAGTGAACAAAACAAGAAAAACAGTGAGAAAAAAGAACTGTCTTGCTATCTTGCCAATCGCTGCCGAAGCCCCAAAGAGGCCACCTGTGGTAACCATATCCCTTCTCCTTTTCAGTAACGTTCTCACATTCTCTTTCCTGTCACAAACTCACTGTGCCGCTTGCCTCTAGGGCTCTAGGATGATATGATTCAACCAGCACATTGGCCCTGTTGCCACCAGTCTTGAATAAATCTGCAGATCTCGGAGACTGAACGCTGGTTGCAGGATACAATCAGATCGGCATGATCTCTGTACAACGGTTGCCTTTCGGCAAACAGTTGCGCAAAGCTCTGACCGCCCTCTTTCACCAGGCCACGGGCAGCAAAATCGCCCACCCGCTCTTCCAGGACAGGCAAGGCCACATCGAGGAGGACAAGACAGGCTGATTTCTTCAAGTGTTCCATCCCCGCTCCACTGTAGATGGCACTGCCACCAGTGGCAATGACATGATTTTTACGCTCCAGAGCAAGCAGAACCTTTTCTTCAAGGGCACGAAAGCCATGTAACCCCGTGGCCTGAAGCACTTCCTGCAGAGGCAGGCCTTGATCCTCTTCAATCAAGTTGTCCACATCAACAAATGCGAGGTTGAGGAGGCGGGCAAGTTCCAGCCCGACACTGCTTTTCCCAGCTCCGGCCATGCCGATTAGAGCTATATTGGTTTTCATTTTAACACCTTATATGAATCTTGCTTACTTTTTATGACAAAAAGATAAAGAATTGGGTAAACTGCTTGCAGAAACAGACCGACGACTGAAGGTACAGACAACGAGCATTCCACCTGGCACACTCTCTCTTTTCCTTTGTTTTCATCCTATTACCAGAGGCGCACACCTCGTTGCACCAATACAGGCTGTCCCTTTCCAGCCCAAGAGGGAACACATCATGCTATATATCTCTAACAATTTAAGTATTCCTGAGCAGGAAATCGAGCTCAATTTTATTCGTTCCCAAGGAGCGGGTGGACAAAATGTCAACAAGGTAGCCTCGGCTGTGCATCTCCGTTTTGATATCCGGGCCTCTTCCCTGCCTGAACATGTTAAACAACGACTCCTGGTTCTCCATGACCAGCGCTTAAGCAAAGAAGGTGTCCTGATAATCAAGGCCCAGCAACGCCGAGGTCAGGAAAAAAACCGGGAAGACGCCCTGTTCCGTTTAAAAGAGCTGATCATCCAAGCCTTGCAGGAGCAGAAAAAACGACGTCCAACTCGTCCCGGCAGATCTGCCCGTAAAAAACGACTGGAGACAAAAAAGCAACACGGACAACTCAAGAGCCAGCGAAAAAAAGTCCGTTTTTGACTCCTGCTCCGAAAAAACTGTCATATTTTCTCTCCAGACCATACCATTGTGCATGACACAAGATCACCAATCCGTAACCCATTCAATGCCATCATGAATAATTCATTATCAACCACCTTTGCCATGGAAGGTTTTTTAACCAATAAAAAAAAGGTGATGTTTGCCTTCACCCTCATCATCACCCTCGGTTTTCTGGCCACCAGCTTTTTCAGCTACAGCGTCTCAAAGAATCTCCTCCAGAAGCAGATCACCCAGAAGGACCTGCCACTCACCAGCGACAATATCTACTCCGAGATCCAACGCGACCTTTTGCGCCCTATTTTCATCTCCTCACTGATGGCCAACGATACCTTTCTCCGGGACTGGGTCCTTTCCGGTGAATCGGATACAAACCAGATCAGCAGATACCTGAAAGAAATCAAAGAGGAATACAACACCTTCAGCAGTTTTTTTATCTCGGAAAAAACAAGAAACTATTACCATCCGCAAGGGATTCTCAAACAAGTCAAGGAAGAGGAACCCCGTGATGTCTGGTATTTTCGTATCCGCCAGATGGAAAACGCTTACGAGACCAACGTCGATGTGGACCTTGCCAACAAAGACACTCTGACCATTTTCATCAATTACAAGGTGTTTGACTACACAGACAATTTTATTGGTGTGGTGGGGGTGGGACTGGCCATCAATCACGTCAAAGACCTGATACAAAGCTATCAGCAACGCTATCACCGCCGGATCTATCTCGTCAATCCGCAGGGAGAAATCACAGTCAAAAGCCCTGGCAGCAACTTTCCTGAAAAATCAGTCTTTGAAATTCCAGATTCCGAGGTCATCCTCAAAGAGATCCTGACCAATCAAGACCTCTCAAGTCGTCACCAGTACCAGCTCAACCGCAGTATGGTCTATCTCCACAGCCGCTATATCCCGGAATTCAACTGGTACCTCTTTGTGGAAGAGACCGAAGGCGAGGCCATTGCTACCATCAAAAACACCTTCCTCTTTAATATTGGCATCTGTCTGACCATTGCCGTCCTGGTCCTTTTTCTGACCAACTGGCTGGTTTCCGGATACCAGAGGCGACTTGAACTCATGGCCACCACCGACAAGCTCACAGGAGTGTACAATCGACAGGCCTTTGACATGTTTTTTCATCAGCATTTGAAAGAGCAGAATCGCCGCTACCTCCCCTTTACCCTTCTCAGTATCGATATCGACCACTTCAAGCTGGTGAACGACACCCATGGCCATCCCGTCGGCGATTTGGTTCTGCAAGGGGTGGCGGAAAAAATACAGGCGATCATCCGTCGGGAAGACATCTTTTGCCGCTGGGGAGGCGAAGAATTTCTCCTTCTCCTCAAAAAATGCAATCTGGAACAGGGCTGCCGGGTAGCCGACTCCATCTGCCAGGCGGTGCGTGAGCACCGATCTTACCAAGGGAAAAAGAGTATAGGGGTCACAGTAAGTATAGGCGTCACCCTCCACGAACGGGGAGAAGAGGAAAAAGCCCTGTTTGATCGAGTGGATAAAGCCCTGTACCTGGCAAAAGAGAAAGGTCGTGACCGTTATGAAACTGCCACTTCTTCCTGAGATCAAGGAATTGGCCAAGCAGACAATCGAAGCCACCGAGGGGATCAGGAAGAAGATCGAACCCCTTCAGTCGTCAGCCGATCCCACAGTCAGCACAATCCAGGAAATCCGTTTCGGCGCTCACGACCCATTATCGTCCCTACTCCCACAAGGTGGCCAGGCAAAAACCACCAAAAACAGATCCCGAGCACCGCACAGTCATCAAACAAGATTGGGCTCTGCAAAGAGCAATTTCACCAGGAGCCAGACATAGGCCGCAACTGCAAGCACAGCAAAGGGCAGGAAATAATAGCCCAGGGGACAGAGAACGAGCACGGTAATCCAGTGCATTACGATCACCTTGGTGGAATGAAGCTGGATGGGAAAATCTCCCTGACGGCAGATCACTGCCAGTCCGCTCAGATTCCAGCCGTACAGTGCAGTGAAGGCATGGAGACGAAGCAGAGGTTGGAGTTGTTCCGGGCTCCAAGTCCCCGAATACTTCATAAAGATATAAAGAATTCCAGAGAGAGCAGTAATCAAGAGAAAGAGAATCCCGGAGGTGAGAAAGCTTTTCTGTTGGGCCCTGAGGCCCAAACGCTGGTAGAGGAGAAAAACAAGGAGGACCAGGAAAAAGAGAGTCGTTGCAATAGCCATCTGCGGCAAATAGAGATGGCCAAGGATAAAGAGGAAAAAAACGATCACTCCCAGGTTGACCCCCCAGAAAGCACTCTCCTGCAAAAAGTGGATCAAGCCATCGGATTCCCGGCGCATCAGGGCAAAGATCACTGCCATACTGATGAGTGATATTGGAAAGGAAAAGGCAAGGTAGAAGGTGTTGAGGGTAAAGCCATCCAGGGTGACCCATGGCCCGAATTGCTGATTAAAGACCACAAAACTGGAGAACACCAGGGCCAGAGCCAGACAGAGAAGAGCTGCCTGGTGAAACTTACGCGAGACACTCTCCTGACCCGAAAAGAGGTCAGCAGGAAGGACTCTGCCAAAGGTCTTGACCCGGACCTGCTCCACCAGGATGGCCAGGGGCAAGGGAATAAGCATGGTTGCCGGGGCATAGTCAAAAAAGGCACTCAGGGCAAAACAGACGGAAAGAAAGAGAAAAAGTCTGCCGCGAAGAGAAAGCCCGGGCTGCCTTTCACTGAAGTAGAGAAGCAGGGTACCACCGGTACAGAGGTTGAAGAGAAAGATATGGAGACGTTCAAAATTCATCTCCTCCACTGGAATGACCTGGTGCATGAAGCCAAACATCAGGGCGCAACTCATCATGAGCAGGAAAAACCACTTCAGCGATCTACTCATTTCTTCTTCTCCTGTTCTCTATCACTTCCCAGCAAATGGGGCAAAGCAAGGGCAAGGGCGGGGTGGCGAAAGGAAAACCCACTCCTCTGCAACAGATCCGCCCTGACCCGGCAACCGGCAAGGATGGCCTCGTCTGCCATCTGCCCAAACCGAACCCGTAAAAGCCAGGGAGGAACAGTCAGCGACGCCCTGATAGCGAGACAGTCCCCCATGGCAGCCATCAGTCCCCTGTTCGTCACCGGCTCCGGGGCAACGATATTCACAGGCCCATCCAACTGGGGACAGACCGCAGCATGAAGAATTGCGGAAAGCATATCGTCAATACTGATCCAGCTCACAAACTGTTCGCCGTTGCCCAGGCGGCCAATACCGAAACGCAACGCCAGGTGCAGCTGACGCAGCGCTCCTCCCTTGGCAGTGAGGACAACACCAATACGTAGCAGCGGCGTACGTATGCCAGCCTCCAGGGCCGGACTGACGGCCTCTTCCCAGCGTCGACAAACCTCTGAGATAAAATCACTGCCGTATGCCTGCTCCTCTCCGACCCACTGGTTGCCAGTATTCCCGTAACAGCCGATGGCCGAGGCGGAGACAAAAACCTTGGGCTTCACCGCCAGTGAGGCCGCAACCCTGGCCAGAAGGGCAGTCCCCTTGACCCTGCTGGCGATGATACGTCTTCTCTTTTCTGTTGTCCACCATCCCTGAGCAATATTTTCACCAGCCAGGTGGATTATTCCGTCAATCTCGGGGATGGCTCCGACATCGATTTCCCCCTGGGCCGGATCCCAGTATATCTCGCGACTGCCCGGTCGCGGCACTCTCCGTACCAGGCGCCAGACTTCGTGCCCACCGGTGGTGAGGAAGGGAAGCAGCTCCCTGCCAAGCAGGCCTCCGGCCCCGGACACCAGAAAGCGCAGTGACTGACCGCTGCAACGCCTGTGCACGGCCAGATCTGCGGCCAGGGTTGCATGACGGCTGACAAAGGTCTTTTTCAGTCGTTGCTGCAGGTGTTTTTTCAACACGGACGGCATAAGACGATGAAAAAACATCCGGTACTCGATCCGGTCTTCAAGGATGGCCCCGCCGTCGCCACTGTCCGTGAAGAGGTGCTGGTGTCGCCAGAAGGCAAAGGGCCCCCTGCTCTGTTCGTCACAGAAACTTCTCCCCGGCTCATCGCTGAGGTGCAAGGCATACCAGGAGAGAGGAATGGGTCCGAAATGGATCCGTAATTTGGCCCTGGTCCCAGGGTGGACGCCCTCCCCGTTGCGTTCCAGGACCCAGGTATCCTCCCAAGGAGGAATCAGTCGTTCCAGAGCCCCTGATCGCGCATGCCAACTGTACAACTCGGCAACCGAACAGTCAAACCGACTTTTCCAGGTAAAGAGAGTGGTTCCTTCCCTCATTGCAGATTATCCAAGGACATGTCCAGACGTGGAAAAGAGAAGGAAACCCCAGATTGGAGGAGGAGGACGGCGGGATTACCATAGAATCCAGCCGCAGCGGTGCTGATAAGGACCTTGGGTCCCTTGTCTGCAGGCAGGGCTTCTGGCAAAAGACGGGCGGTGAGACTTCGGCTGTCATAGATCGGTCCCTTATACGAATCCCTCCAGAGATGGACGCCTGAGCGACCTGCCGGGTTGATGAGGCCCCCCTCTTGACTCGTATCCGCCACCACATAATGAACGCCAGGATGAAGCGATAGATTGTCGTGGCTATGGCCGCCCAGGGCTGTCACCGCACAACCCTTTTCCAAGAGGAGAGCGCTAAGAAATCTCCCAACGAACCCTGAACCACCTGTCATGAGAACTTTCATTGTTGCTCCTCCTCTATTGTCTGGGAGTAAAGGAAGGTGAAGATCCGCTTTCCTCTCTCATCCTAGAGTTCAAGGGCCTTGGGATAATAGCGATTGAGATCAAACCGGCCTGAGGTGAGAGGCTCAGTGGCGTCAAATCGTTCCTGAAACCAGTCATAGTGTTGCCAGAAATCATCCTCGGCCCGATTCACTCCATATTTCAGAAAACGCCCCCTCTCTTCTTCACTGTCATGGACATTGGCCAGGAGGTCGAGGAAATCGGCAAGATCCTCCTCGGCCACATCAAAAAAGTAGTTGGGATAGGAACCGACAAAGCCCGGGAGGAAATCGGCCCGATCCTTACTGGCATCGAGGGCATTCTTTTCTCCCAGCATATAGGTGACGTTGGCATGATAACGATTGATCACAATACTCCCCACTCTATCCGTACCGTCTTTCGTCCTGATCCGCACATAGGCCAGATTGGCATTGTGATCATTAAAATGGCTGAAGAGAGCAGTCCCCGGCCGGGAGATGGAGCGAAAACCCTGGAGATAGTCGGCCTCGTTTTCGTAGCTTTCAGGCAGGGGCGGATACTCTTCACCAGCGGAGAAATAGTTAATGGAATCGAAGCCGATCTCACAATCAGGCCGGATCTCCTCGTTCACCACATGTTCTATGAATTCCTGTTTCGGCCTCTCTGTGGAAAAGGAAATTCCACTCTCCATATCGGCAGTAAAGGTGTGAATATCGGTATAGGGCACCCCCTGGTACCAGGAAGAGATCATCTCCTTCCGTTGTTCCCGGGGCAGAAAATCAAGAAAATAGCTTTCCCCTTCAACCCTCAGCGTATCCATATAGACGCGTACCGCCAGCTGATGGCCCAGGGTTCCGAAGACATCGAATCCTGCCACCAGGGCATAATAGATCCGTTCGAAAAGGGGGTAATCAATCACCCACATGGTATCAGGAAGCTCCCCCAACACCCCCTTATGGACGGAGGCACTGTCAAAATGACGATAGACCGTGAGCAGCGGTGCATCCTGAGGGCGATCCCCCTTCCAGATAGCATCATATCCCAGGCCATTATAATAATGGGCGCCATAAAATTCCTGACGGGCCTGAAAATAGCGCATCACCGCCTTATGGTATTTGTATTCAAAGAGATTGATGACCGGAAACTTCGAACCTTTTTCAATGGGCATGATCAGATTATCCTTCTGCCAGCGGAGAAAGGCAGGATACTGCACACTCAGGTCATAGTCCGGGTCGAGAAAGAGGAGCCAGAAGTGATCGTGGATCACATTCAGTGCCACCTGGCCGCGACAGACCGGACCACGGATAAAGGTCATGGTGATATAGTGGGAGTTGTCGAGGAGGAACTGATAACGAGAGCGAGGAGGGATCTGCTCAAAGACGACAAAGGGATTGGCTCCTGCTTCGTACCCCATACGGTGTGGTTCCTGCAACCATTCCGGCTCGAGAAAGAGTTCATGAAAACGCTGGAGCTGAGCATCATCCAAGGAAAATACCATGTGCGTCTTGTGGACAATGGTAGAGTGAATCTTACGGAAACGGTAATAAAAACGTGCCACCTCCGGCGAGTCATAGGGGCGTAGCGAGTTGATCAGATCAATCGGAGCCCCTGATGGCGTACGGGAACGAACGAGTTCAAAAAACTCCCTGCCACCTGTCTCAAAGCTAATATGGGCGAGGAAGAGATGTTCATAGAGGTAGCGGGCAGTCATAACGTGCTTGGCATCCTCCATATTCAAAAACGCCTCCCACTTGTCAAGAGCAGCCGCGGCATTCCTACTGGGCCGGACCAGGGCTGCCTGTTCTTCGGGGCCAGGGCCCTTGGCCCCCTGAACCAACCAGCCGGCAATGATGGCAAATTCTTGATCTGTCAGGGGGGGAAAACCAAAAGGCATTCCGTTATTCTGGTGCGATTGCAGGTAGCTGCCAAGCTCATAGCCATTTTCGGCACATGTCAGATCCTCCCTCTCCGACACGTAGAGTCCGCTACGCCTCTTATCCTTAATCTTATGGGTCAAGAGCTGGAGCATCAGAGAGTTGTTGTATCCGGCCTCGGCATCGCTTTCGGTCACCGCAAAAAACGACTTCTGCCTCCAATCTTCAGTGGATTGGGCATCAATGAAGAGACGGGTCGGATCCATGGTCTGCAGGCGGGTGGAATCATAGACAGCCTTTTTGCTCCCTCCCCGGTCGACACCCTCGTAGGAACTGAGTTTCAGCTGGCAGGGAGAATTGTAACAGGAGTGGCACACCACACAACGCCTGTCAAGAAGGGGCTTGACCTCTGCCTGGTAATCAATGACATGATCCGGGATCGTTACAGCCACAGGTTCAGCGGTCTTCCCCATACAGCCAGTCAGTAAAAAAAGGAGGAGAAGAACAGGACAGATCACTCTGAGCATGGCATTTCCCTTCATCTGGAGGAGGAGAATGAGGCAAGAACAGGACAATAAAGAATATGGTGGCATCCTACATGGATACCCCATTCATTGCAAGCCCCTCCCACCCTTTCCGCCGCCATTTCCGATAACCTTTTTCCAGGAAAGAGTATTTACATCTGCGCCAAAAGGGGGTACTGCTTTTTTCGTTCATTCAACTCCAATCAACGAGACATATTGCATAAGGAGATCAGCATGTTTAAGACCAACGAATATTTTGACGGAAAAGTAAAATCAATCGCCTTTACCAGCCTTGAGGGACCAGCCACCGTTGGAGTCATGGCTGGGGGAGAATATACATTCGGAACCGATTCTATTGAGATAATGACAGTCGTTTCTGGTGCCATGGACATCAAACTGCCAGGCAGCGATGCGTGGAAGACCTTTCACACGGGGGAAAGCTTTGAGGTTGCAAAGGGTGTCAAGTTCGGCGTTCGAGTGGCCACAGAGACAAGTTACCTCTGCCTCTATAAATAAAGGCCAATTCTTCTCAGTATCTGTTTCTCAGAGTAGCGAGGGGAAAACGAACAAGTGAAGGACAAAAAGCTTGCCTCCTTCTCCCTTCTCTGGTATAATAATTGTCCCTTTGCTCACACCCCATCTTTACAAAATTACTCCACAGGAGGAAATGGGCCTTTTACAGGTGCCATTTCCTCCTGTTTTACATATAGTTTTTTTTCATACTCTGCCTGCTCTCCCATAATGGCTGACAGGCCTTTTTTATTCAGCCATCCTCGCCGCCTCTCTCCTCACTTTGCCAGGCCAAACCCATGCTCACGCATACCTTTGTCCATCTCCCGGGAATAGGGAAAAAAACGGAAGAAGTTCTCTGGCAGGCGGGCATCCAGCGCTGGAATCAGTGGCAGACAACGCCACCTGTCAAGCTCCCTAACAGTTCTCTCCCGGAACTGAACAGACTCCTGCAGCATTCCGCAGAGGAATTACAAAAAGGGCCGGCATTTTTCAGCAGCCGTCTGCCTGCAAATGAGCAGTGGCGGCTTTTTTCCCATTTCCGGCAACAAACGGCCTACCTCGACATCGAGACCACCGGCCTGGGTCCGCAGGCAGAGATCACCACCATCACCCTTTATGACGGTCGCCGAATCCGCTGCTACATCAACGGCCGCAACCTGGATGATTTTGCAAGAGACATATGGGATTACGAGATACTGGTCACCTATAACGGCCGAGGTTTCGACATCCCCGTCATCGAACGCTGCTTCAGGATAAAACTCAGCCAGGCCCATATCGACCTCCGCTTTATCCTGGCAAAACTGGGATTCACCGGGGGACTGAAAGGCTGTGAAAAACAACTGGGAATAGAGCGTGGAGAACTGGATGGTGTAAATGGTTCCTTTGCCGTCCTCCTCTGGCAGGACTACAAAAACAGCAACAATGAAAGGGCTCTGGAAACCCTTCTCTCCTACAACATCGAAGATACCGTCAATCTCGAGCGTCTCCTGGTGGAGGCCTACAACCGCAACCTCCTTCAGACTCCCTTTGCAGCAAATCTCCTTCTCCCCCTCCCTGCCTCCCCAGCCATCCCCTATCAGCCTGACGTTGACTCCGTGAAACGAATCAGGAGCACTCTCCTCAAAAACCAATGCGGCGCCACAAGCGATTAAGGTTGTGGTTCTTCCTGGGAGCCTGTCTGAGAATGCCCTTTTCCCAAACTCTTCGTTATTGCATAAAAATAATACTCGCTATATTATTTAGATGGCTGCGCTTCTTTTTCAGAAATGCCTCGGTTTTGAATAAAATGCCCATTCTCGGACAAACTCCCAGGCCGGATCACAGATGGATCATTGCTGTAATCGACATCCCGGTGAGGAGAAAAATAAAAATCTCCAAGGTATGAAAACAGAAGGCCGAAATCTGAGCGAATACAACAGTGTTGTCGAGGCCACCTTAACGCCCGGATTTTTCATCACGGTCGTCACCAGAAACTGAGGGACAAACACTCCCAGGCACCCTGTCAGGATGTTCTGAATATTTTTATCGCTGTAAGCAAAGAGATGCTGGACTTTTGGCGTCGCAGGAGGTTTTGCTGAGCAATGGGGACTGGAGGGAATCTGCAGAGGAGTAGATAGATACAAGCGGGAAACAAAAAAATTCGCCTGGTGGCCAGAAAAGGGTGATTGCCCTGCCTGGCCAGGTTACAATCCTCCCCCGCAAAGCAGCAGGAGAAGGCAGTTCCTGCTCCCGAACACGCACCAGTATTGCCGACTACACAAATTCAGACGGGGTGGGCTTTGTTACTCACTCTGGAGCAAGTGAATGAGTATGAGGCCAAGGGCAGGCGTTCCCTCTCCCCCTCCACCGCTAAGCTCATCAGGGACCACCTCATAGGTAGCTGGACGGTAGTTGAGCAGAGAACAAACGGCCCGATTTGCCTGTTCCGCGCTAAACTGGTACATGCAGATATCATCGGTGTAATCCATGTAATTATGGATGGGATCGGGACTGCCGCAAGTGTAGGTCTGACTGCAGCCATAATGGTCTTCCTCCTCAGCTGGGGTATCGACGATGAGATCTCCGCCCGTATAGCTGTTGATGCAGGCAGCATAGCCTTCGAAAGTATGATAGAGGCCCAGATAATGGCCCATCTCATGTACCAGGGTGCGCCCTTGATTGTACAGGGAAAAGCCGTTATAACGACCGCCCACAACCGCATGCAAAAGGACAATACCATCCCACCATTGCCCGGCCGAATCCTGAGGAAAATAGGCGTACCCCAAATACCCGCTGGCACTTGTGCTGTAAACATTGATGTAGCTTGCCGGATCCTTATTCAAGACCGGTTTATAGGCTTCTTGATCGTCACTATCAAACCAGGTGTCATTCTCGGTCCGAGTTATACCAACAAGTTCAAACTGAATGCGGGTATCATAGCCATCCCCTCCCATGCTTCCAAGCATGGCCCCGTAATCCTCATTCAATACTTGAATCTGAGCCTTTATTCGCTCATCAGTGACATAGCCAGTACCATCACTTCTATAGATCACATGAAACCAGACAGGCATGACATAGATCACAGCGGACGGCCAGTACTCTTCCTGAATTGAGGTCATCGTTGCGGTGCAGTCAACAACAGATCTTGCCATTACCGATTCTGCCCCACTGGCCAGAGGAGGCTTGGTACCGCAGCGCATACCCTGCTGCCGAAAAAAATCCGACCCCAGGTAACTCTCCATATCATTAAAACGAAGACCCTGAATCGCTATGGAACCATCAGCAGCCAGGTGAAAATCCACGTCTTCAGCAACGGCAAAAGAAGCAAAGGACAGTGCCCACATAACCAGGAGCAGCAATTGCTTATACATCAGATCACTGTTAATTAATTTCCGCCAATAACTGATTTTTACCTGAATCCGTGAGGCATCCCGGATTCCCCCTTAAAAATTCGAAACCGCGAAAAATTTACAGTACCGAACCTGCCAGAATTTATTCATTGCTGACGTATTGTTGACGAATTGGGACATC
>Ga0180007_10002441_pt1 | contig 22208 bp, 23 predicted proteins | sample MM_PC_MetaG_FD_121122 | JGI IMG/M metagenome (GOLD analysis project Ga0180007, IMG submission 121122) | Groundwater microbial communities from the Aspo Hard Rock Laboratory (HRL) deep subsurface site, Sweden - MM_PC_MetaG | ecosystem: Environmental > Aquatic > Deep subsurface > Groundwater... | reverse complement strand
TATTTTCGAATGGGTCTTCCAGATCAATTTCTTTGGCAATGGTTACGCCGTCGTTAGTAATTGTTGGCGAACCCCATTTCTTTTCCAGCACAACATTTCTGCCGCGCGGGCCAAGTGTTACTTTAACAGCATCAGCGACTTTAGTTACCCCTTTGAGCAGCTTGCGCCATGCGTCATCACTAAATATTATTTCTTTAGCAGCCATTTAGCTCACCTCCTAATTATGATTTAATCGCTAAAATATCTCTTTCAGATAAGATCATGTATTCTTCTTCCTCAATCTTAACTTCGGTTCCTCCGTATTTGCTGTAGATAATCTTATCTCCGATCTTTACTTCTACAGGAACCTTTTGTCCATTGTCTAAAACTCTGCCAGTGCCGACTGCTACCACAGTGCCCTCCTGGGGTTTTTCTTTGGCAGAATCAGGCAAAACAATGCCTGACTTTGTTTTGATCTCCTCTGGTTCAGGTTTGACCACAACGCGGTCGCCAATGGGAGTTAAATTCTTTTTGGCCATACCTTGTTCACCTCCTTAAATTATTATTAGCACTCACTGTAATCGAGTGCTAACATAATAACATATGTATTGAAAACATGTCAAGGCCTGTTGACCTCACAGGATAATCGCTGGATTGCTCACGGATACGCTGATACTATTATATATATATATAATAATATCTGTGTAATTCTGCGAAAGATCCGTGATATCTCCGCGATAACTACTCAGCGAGATCCTGGGAAAATCATCTTCCGTGATGAAATCCGTGTTAAGTAAGGAGTTTTTCGATGAAAAAACAAATAATATATGATATACTTTCTCATCATGATTATTGGCATAGATCTTGGCGGCACAAAGATAGCTGGGGTTTTAGCTACGCCCTCAGGCAAGATCCTCATGGATGTACAGATACCTACTGAAGCCAATCAAGGCAAAAAGCGTGTAATTGAAAATATCCACAAAGTAATTGATACATTGATCAAGAGCCACAAGGTAAAAATCAAGGCAATTGGTATTGGCGCGCCAGGCCCCATATTATATGAAAAGGGAATTGTAGTTGAAGCCCCTAACCTGCCAGGCTGGGAAAAGGTGCATTTAAAAGATATTCTGGAGAAAGAATACAAGGTGCCTGTATTTGTTGATAATGATGCAAACTGCGCAGCCCTGGCTGAGGCTTGGTTTGGCGCAGGCAAATTCGTTAAGCACTTCTTATATATGACTGTTTCAACCGGCATTGGCGGCGGCATTATTATTGATAAGAAACTTTACAGGGGCGCAATTGGCGCTGCAGGTGAATTTGGCCACATGATAATTGATTCAAAAAAAACTTATATCTGTGCCTGCGGCAATTACGGTTGCTTGGAATCCCTAGCTTCTGGAACTGCGATTAAGAAAATGACCGGCATGGATGCCATTGCCGCCCACCTGGCTGCGCATCAGGGAGATAAAAAGGCAAAAAAGGCGCTTGAAGAAGTAGCGCATTATTTGGCTATTGGCGTTGCTAATCTGGTCAACATATTCAATCCAGAGATGATTGTAATCGGCGGCGGCTTATCCAACATGTGGCAGCACATTGGCCTGCCTGTTAAGAAAGAGTTTAAAAAATATGCCCTTACCTTGCCTGCTAAGTCTGTTAAAATTGTGCGTGCAAAGCTCAAAGGCGATGCTGGCGTGCTTGGAGCAGCGGCGTTATGTCTATAGCGATTATTGACTATGGCAGCGGCAATCTGCGTAGCGTGCAAAAAGCTTTTGAAAAGCTGGGCTTCCCTGCTGAAATCACTAAAGATAAAGTGACGATCCGCAATGCGAAAGGCGTTGTCCTGCCTGGAGTTGGCTCTTTTGATGCTGCGTTAAATGATCTGCGAAAATCAAGTTTAGAAGGCGCGATTGAGGAAGCAATTGCTTTAGGTAAGCCATTTCTGGGCATCTGCCTTGGTTTGCAGCATTTATTTGAGTCATCGGAAGAAGGCAAGGAAAAAGGCCTGTCAATTCTTAAAGGCAAGGTCAAAAAATTCAATTTTGCCGGCACGCCATGGAAAAACCAAAGCATTCCCCATATGGGCTGGAACAGGCTGTTAATCAAACACCGCTCCCCTATTCTTGATGGAATTGATGATGGTAATATGGTATACTTTGCTCATTCATATTACGTGATTCCGGATGATGAAATGGTAACTGCGACCAAAACGGACTACGGGATAGAGTTTACTTCCTCTGTTTGGAAGGATAATATTTTTGGCATCCAGTTCCACCCGGAAAAAAGCGGAGAAGTCGGCTTAAAAATAATAAGGAATTTTGGCAAATTATGTTTGAAGTAATACCTGCAATAGATATTCTAGATGCTAAATGCGTCCGGCTGAAACAGGGCCGCTATGACAAAGAAACTGTTTATTCCGGCGATCCGGTGCAGATTGCCCAGCGCTGGGAAGCCAAGGGAGCGCAGCGCTTGCACGTGGTGGACCTTGACGGCGCGCGCACCGGCATTCCAAAAAACATTGAAATTATCAAGACCATTGCCAAGCACGTAAATATCCCGGTCCAGACCGGCGGCGGCATCAGGAATATCGAAGTTATCCAGGAACTGCTGGATTTTGGCGTTAACCGGGTTATTCTTGGCACAACAGCTGTTAAGAACCCAAATACATTAGGCTTATATTGTGAAAAGTTTGGCGACAGTATTGCTGTTGCTATTGATGCTAAGGACGGCAAGGCTGCAACCGAAGGCTGGGTCAAGATTTCTAAAAAAGACATTTTTACTTTGGCTAAAGAAGCAATTGATCTTGGGGTCAGGCGCTTTGTTTACACGGAGATCAGCCGCGACGGCATGTTGACAGGGCCTAATTTTGAAGCGATTAAAGATTTTATTGCCCAAGTTGGCGTGCCTGTGATTGCCTCTGGCGGAGTTTCCAGCAAGGATGATGTTGAGCAGCTTAAAGCAATTGGCGCTGAAGGCTGCATTATTGGTAAGGCTTTGTACGAGAAGAAGCTGAAACTAGAAGAAATCATCTAGAATTATCTTTCTATCCCCTGCCCTTTAAAAGAGCAAAATAGAAAAATTGTCTAACATAAAAGCTGTTACGAGCCGTCTCATAAATGATATCTAACTTCGCATTTCGAATTATCTCTCTTGCCTTGGCAACATTAAAAAGATGAAGATGATCCGGAACATCCAGCATAAGAGGAATAGTAACCAGGATCAATTTAGAAGAATTTGCAGCTTTATTCACAAGTTTTTGCGGGTCTCTGACATGCTCAATCACTTCTGAGAGCTCTGTGAGATCGTACTTCTCTGAAAACTCATAAAAATCAAGGTCCGCTATTTCAGAAATAATCTTGAATTTATAAAGAGAAGTTCGTTTTTTACAAAAATCAATTGCAGAGGCGCTGATATCCAGACCGATTACCTTAATTTGTTCAGGATCCTTAATTAACGGAATTTTTGAAATATTCTCAAATATTTCACCGCAGCCCACCCCGGCAATAAAAATCTTCTTGATTTTCTGAAGCTTAAAAGCCAGATAAAGAATTTCCTGTTTAACAATCTTCCTCAGCATAAAGGGCTCAGAAACAGCATAAAAGAGAGCCATGATAACCGGATGCATCTCGTCCTGATAAAGCTGAGCATTAATCTGTCCGAATTCCTTTTGCGGGTTTTTCTTTTGATATTCCATCATTCTTTGAAAAAGTGTTGGGAAATCAACCCCTAAATAATCCATGCAGTATTCCAGTCTGCTTTTAAGGAAACTGAAGAGGTGATCCTGGGTGCCATATAATCCAACTCTTTCAAAAAGCGCAAAAGTATCTTTATTTCTTGTTAGTTTTTCGAGGAAAGCTTCGAGGTTTTTCTTGGTCAATTCTGCCATGCCAAATATTATAATATATATATATCATTACGTCCACAAATATAATATGCTATAATCTATTATTTGAAGAAATTCAAAAGGCCGGAGCCTTGGAGAACGAAACCTCAAACAGGCTAAAATATCTTTCTGAATTCTATCTTGAAAAAACATTGAAAAACATGAAAATTCAAGATATCTATAATATGGTCATGGGAATAAATAAATTGAGTGATGATTATTCCAAACAAATCAATAAATTTTTAAACTGTACAATCTATTCCGATTACTTAAAGTCAGTTTCCCAACAAATGATCACAATTTCCACTATCAGAAGCGGCAGTTTAAAAGTTTCTTGCCCAAAATCAAAAAGGCTTTTTGTTCTGTTAAACAAAATCCGGGAAAGACAATAAAAGATTTGCAAAAAATAGTCGCACCTCTTGAAAGGATCAAGAAAATTGATGTTTTCACGAAAAAAATGTTAATTTGCTGTTATGTCTTGCTTGAATAACTTATAGTAACAGAGGGGAAAAGGATAAATCTAAATTTTTTATAGTTTTTCGTTAAACAAGAGGATGAGTATCTTCGCCCTCACCTAAAATTATCCCGCCTTGATCAGCAGAAGCATGCTTCCTTTGCAGCTCTTCCAGTCTGCCTTGAAGCGTTTCCAGCCTTTTCATCAGATTTTTGCCTGAAATATTGTCAAGCTTTCCGCTTTCTATTAGCTGCATCTGCAGATTATTAAGTTTGGCGGTCATTTGAGCGAGTTTTTGTCTTAATTTGGGGCCTTTCTTCTTGGCCATCAGCTTATCAAATTCCTGCATTTCCTTCTCAGCTTTCTTTAACTGATCAAAAACCTTCTGGGAAATCTCCGCCTGAGCCTCAACCATTGAATTTAAAAGCTGGAATAATTTATCAATAGTAGTTTCAAAACTGCCTAAGCCGCTGTCATAAGGTCCATATTGATTGGCTCCTCCAACCTCACCTACTCCAAACATATAATCTTACCTCCTTAAGTCGCGATTGATAAATTATTAACCTTATCCCGGTTCCAGGGGATATCGGATTCTTCGGATAATCTTTCCAGAATCAGCAATACAGTTTTGCGCTTTGACATCAGATAAGCTGTTTCCCTGACTTCCAGGGCGCTTTCAATAATATTCAGTTCATGCTCAGCTTCAGCAAACATCTTCTGGTTAGCTTTATCCCTTAGATATCCTATATTATTATCGTCAAATTTCAAGCCCAATTTCACTAAATTTCGAAAAATTGTCTTAATTTTCTTCTCGGTCATTTTCCAGGCTGGACCGGATAATTTGCCATAAGTAGCTCTTTCTTCAAAGGCCTCGCGCAGCATCTGCACAAGTTTTAACTTTGCCAGTTCCTTTCCTTCTTTCTGCAATTGCGAAAAATCATCCATTTTCAGGCCAAGTTTAACCAGGCCGTTTTTTGTTCTGACCATCCTTACCGATACTTCCAAACTGGTTTTCCAATCCCCAAAAATAGCCCTTTTCATGTAAAGGACTCTAAGCTTTTCCATTAAGATATCTTTTTCTTCATCCGGATTATACTGATACTCCCTGCCTCTCTCATCTCCCTGGTCCATAGAAGCTCCAGGCGCCATTTCATAATTAATAACCGGCAGCATACCCTGTTCATCCATCATCTTAGGGATGTTTTTAACAAAACCCTCAATATTAAAACCACTCTTTGCAGCCAATTTTAAAAGATTGCCAATCTCTTTCTCAACGTTTTTCAAATCCTTTCCTTCTCCCTCAGCCAAATGCTTTTTGGCGAAAGTTTTTGAAAGTTCATCCTGCACATAATCCTGTGTTTCCTGTTTAACCTGCGCCACGGCCTCATCTTTTGCCCCTTCTAAAGAGCCATGCTCGCCGCCAAAGTCATATCCGCCAATTTTTTTGTTAAAGAAAGCCCAGTCAAGTGCTTTTTGGGTCCCGTGTTTGGCAAATGCCTGCTCCAGTTTTCCCTGAGCAAAAAGCTCCTTATAAAAAGCGCTTTTTATTTGTTTTAAGACTTCTCCTCTTACAGACTTAGCTGCTTTAGAACGAAAGCTGTTAAGATCTTTAACCTTTATTTTGCCCTCTTTAAGCAGTTTTTGCTCTAACTTATCTACTTCCTTCTTAACCTCACTGCTGCCGTTAACCAAAAACGAAGTATAACTTTTTAAATATTCCCTCACCTCAGGTTCTTTCTGCAAAAGACCAGCATCCTGTTTAGCCTTTTGGACCAATTTACTTTTTGCGGATTTTGTTCCTTGGCTTTTCAAATATTTGAGATCCACCTTATCTGAAAAATCCTCTTCCTTTTCCTCAAGAATGGAACCATATTCCTGATTTAATTTATTTGAAATCTTTTTGGGAGTAAAGGTTTCTCCCAGCTTGGAAAGCAAATCGGATAAAATGGGAGTTCCTTTTTGTCTACCTGTGGCCTCTAATAACTGCTTGGTAAGACTCTCGGCAGGCTTAGTCTTAGAAGTATCTTTAGCCCCTCGTAATACTTGTTCTTTTAAATTCTCGGCAATATGATCCGCTGCCGAAAGGTTAGCGACAACTGCTTGCTGTTGTACATTACCTTGTTGAATTGGCATTTATCTTATCCTCCAAGTCTTTAGCTTCTTTTTCAAAAAATCGCGCTCTCTCAAGATTATCTTTCTTTAAATAAGCTTTTGCCAGAACTATTCGCGGAATGACTTGCTCACGAATAGGATCTATTGTCTGACAATTAAGTGATTTTAGGGCTTCTTCCAATATCTGGATAGCCGTATCTTCTTTCCCTATTCCAATCAACAAAGTAGCCATGATATTTCTGGCCCCGGAGTTTTCCGGATCAAGGCTTACTACCTGGTTCGCGGCCTGGAAAGACTCCTTATACTTATTAAGTTTTAATGCTATTTCAGCCATAGATGTTAAGGCGTCAATCTTTAGCTTAAGGTCTTTTCCGCTGTTTTCCACCGCGCTCTCATAAGCAATATAGGCTTCTTGCAGCCGTTTTTCTTCTCTTAGCAGATTTCCTAAAAGAAAATTTACATAGGGGTCTGATGGATTTTTAGTTAAAAACTCATGATAAAGGGCAAAATACCGCTCTTTTTTTCCCTGCATTTTTTCTTGACTCAGGTCTTTTCCCCAGTGGTAGATGATTACTGAAGTGGCTTTACCACAAATTGACTTTCCTTCCCTATCAAGCAATTGTTCATTAATGGGCCTTACAAAATGAATCCCCGCAAAATTCCTGAAAAGTTTAATCCGGGAATAACTTATGCCTCTGATAGTTTTTCCATAAGGGGCTTCTGTAAGAATCACCCCGTGTGCAAGCACATCTTCAGAAGAGTTCTTTAGATGATCAATTGCTTTCTTCAAATCCTCTTCTTTTAAATACTCATCCGCATCCAGCCAGAGGATCCACGGTTGGGTAGCAAGGGATATGCTGTAATTTCGGGCAGCGGCAAAATCATTTATCCAGGTAAAATGGTGAACCTTAGCGCCTAATCCTTTGGCTACTTCAACTGTGTTATCAGTTGAGCCGGTATCAACCACAATTACTTCTGCTGCATGCTTTACTATGTTTGGTAAAGTTTGCTTTAGATTCTCAGCTTCATTTTTAACGATCATACATACCGAAAGCATATCCTTCTCCTTAGGCAACCGCCTTTACCTCAGTTTTTTCTAAACATCTCAGCTTTTGCCGATACTCAGAAAGTTTATAATTTTTATCAATTATTTTTTCAAACTTATCAAGATATCTTTCTTTCAAGGACTCAGCTTTTCTGATATAACCATGTAGCTTCTCAAGCTTTATCAAAATGTCCTTTTTATCAGAACCGAGAAGATTAAGCTCATATTCCAGGTTAGAGCGTTCAGCATAAAATTCAGCCAGGATCTTGCTCAAGGCCAGGGCTTTCTCTTCCGTGAACCAGAGAGGGGTATATCTATCCTTTATTCCCAGGCGTTCCGCCTGGATCAGGAGCTGGTTCCTTAATTCTCCAATGATCTTGTTATGTCCCTTAGCTTTTTTACCCATTAGCCAACCACCTCAAAAAGGGCCTCGTCATAAGATATCTGGCTCATTTTTTGATTAGTTTCCTCAATCATCGCGTATCTAATATTGCTTCGAATCTCACCAAGTTCTCTCTGATTCATTCCCAAAGAAACCAGCTTTTCCAGCACATTTCCAATTGTCCATTTAGCCACGTTAGCCACGAGACGATTATGATTAAAAGTATTTTTAAAGGCCTCTTCGTAGGTCTCCAGAAGCTTGGTAAAGAGTTTCTTTTTGAACTGGTCAAGTCTTTCTTTGGCGTGGCTTAAAGCGGCAACTAATATAGGTTTAGGTGAACTATCCAAAGCAACCGTGGTTGAAGATAAAGCAATGCGGTCACTTTCCATCTCAACTTTCACATTGCCTTTGTCATCTTTTCGCATGAATACGCCTGAAAGTCTTTGTTCGGCAGGAGCCATGGTTACTTCCCGGGCAGCATCGTCTTGCTGATGCTGCTGTTTGGGATTGGCATAAAACTTTTCAATATTAGAAAGTTCAGCGCCTAATGAGTTATTTCCGATTATTGACATACCTATACCCCTTCTATATATATTATCGTGTTAAATAGGGAAAAACTTGCATGTTTTTTTGAAAATCGAGGCGCGATTTTTATGCTTTTTTAGCGGATTTTTGAGGTTTTTTGGCCGAGGAAGCTCTTTTATTCGCTTGCTTTTTTCTGGCCAGCATTTTGTACAATTGTTTTTTCTCAGCCTTACGCAGCTTATTTTTATCCTGCATCGATCCTTTTTCAAATCCTTTTTGCTGTTTCCTTCTATTTGCTTGCATACGTGCATTAGCTTTATTCACAGCTAATTCCTCGTTCTTTATATCCTCCTTCTTCTCCTGATATTCTTCTTGTTCTCGGCGAAACCTGATCCTTTCGTTGTCCCCCATAAAGGTATTGATAAATAATCTCATTTTACTTCTTTTCTGCCCGTATCTTGTCAGCATACCTTCTATAAAAACCGGCCAACTGTTCATAAAACCTGCATTGTTTGTCCCCTGCCCGCAAATCTCCATCGAATCCAGATTTCCAAATTGCCATCGAGTATAATTTTTATGGGCTATTCCCTTATTAGCATAAGGTGATATATAAGGCATTCCATAAGGATTTGCCTCTCCATCCACTTCCAAACTCCGTAGAGAACTTATTATATTTTGCCATGCGTTAACTCCATCTATATCATTACCAGTTCCCCACGTGCTCGATTCATAAACCGCACCCCACTCCCCATTCTTCTTAAGACCAAAAGAATGTCCCCAATGTAAATCAGTATTTTCGTTGAAAGGCCCGACTACTCTATCCCAGGCATAACTTCTGGCAGAAGAAGGATCATAAATGGATTCTGGAACTATAACATTCCAGCCGCCTATACTAGTAATCCCCTGATTTCCATCCCATATACTTATTTTTGGAGTATACCCCTCCCACTTTGGCATGGAATTATAGCCGGCTCTTACTTTTGTAGCTCCAAACCACTGCTCAAGAAGCCATTTGAAAGCTTTAAGTTTATTCTTCTGTGTGGCACTTAAATCATTCAATAAACCTTCGCTCAAATATTGAGTTAAATCAATATCACCTGGTTTTGAGTGAATAGATAAATAATTCAAATCTGTGTCATATCCCAGAAATGTCCGGATATCGCCAGATACTTCAATGCCCAAGTCGCTTTGAATATGCTCAAAAATTGTTCCTTCTATTTCGTCTGAATCCCCTTTATAGAACTCAACACCTATTTCTTTTGCAAATTCCCAGAAACCATATCTATCCAGCATGGCCATGGAATAACCTTCCCCTGGATTAACTTCATGAAACATGGTTACCGTATTAATAAACTGGTGCTGAACGTTTAAAAGCATGCGGAAGGCATTAATGGCATGTGAATTACCGGCATTTGCGTGCTGGGAAAGCCAAGTGGATAAGTGATCCATCATCTGCTCATCATTCCAGGTATTAGCTACCGGGCCGAATATCTTCTCAGAGATAGAAAAAACCCTGTTGCGTGACTCGATCATTGCGGCAACCAGTAACATTTTCTCTTCGCTGCTTAAATTTTTGTATGAGTATTTTCCCTGGGTAGCATCCATCACAATTTGGTAATAACTTGAAGTGGGGAATTGATTTAATACGTTGTTAATTTCTTCCCATCCCGTTTCTGAGGACCCATAAAGAGCAGAAAGAAACTCACCAGTGAAATGTGCCTGATTTACAGCGGCGTTAAGACTCGCATCTTTTGGCTTCTCTATGTCATGGAGGTCATGATATAAACCCTGTAATCCCAGTGGCTTTTTCTCCTCCAAATGATTCCATTCAAGCCCCTCTGCAATAAAGTCAACATTCGCATATTTGCCCGCAACCTTTTCTCCCCAAAAATATTCAGAATCCGAATCAAACAATCCATTATTAAAATGATTAAAACCAAAAATCCAATCACTATGGTAATCAAAGGGATCTTTTCCTCCCAGTACCTGATTCCCGTCCTCATCAAATACAGGATTACCATCCCCATCCAAATTAACGCAATCATTTAAATAATAATTGACCACATCCCCGTTATTTGTGGGGGCATATCCCTCCCAGTGTTCCTTGCCATAACGGACATTCCATTTATTTTTACCATCCTCATCATTAGCTGAATAAAATTCTTCCCATAGATTTTCCGGAATACTGTATTCATTGAGTGCGTTATACCACTCATCAGTTACCTTCCATCCCCCAAGATCATGAGTTACTTCACCATCTTCAGCTTCCGCGTTAATACTTGCCAGTCTTTCGCCCTCAAAAGCCACGGTTACTGGTTTGGAAAAAAATTTAAATAATTCGCAGGTAAAATTGAAGTCTTGTGCCAATACCTGATTTTGGTTGGGGAAATTGGAGATATCCGGTTGAGGATATTGGAATCTGAAGGGTTTAGCGAGATAAAAAGTCATCTTATCCTCCAGAGATTACCCGAATAAGTTCCAGGCTTTTTGATCCAACTGGGTTTTGAACTGCTCTGCCTTTATAAGGGTTTCCATCTGTTGCTCCAGCTGATTCATTGAGAAAGAAGCAAACATAGAAAAACTTGGATCAGTCGAGCTTACAGGGGTATTGGGAAACATTGGAAAAGTAACCTCTGTATCCTGGTCTTTCATTGCCTTCCCCATGGTTAAAAACACGTTAATAAACTCATTATATTTTGCTTGAATAGAGCTTTTAATATCTATTCCGAAATCGTTTCTTACTCCGGGAACTACTGCATTTGTAACTGGCATGATTTTTCCTCCTTGTTTTTCTCTCTAATTTATAAGAAGAAGTTCTTCATTATAAATTAGAGAGGGGGAAACCCCCTCTCTTTAAGCTTACGCTTGGTTGATCTGTCTGCCGATCTGCTTTGAAATGTTCTGGGCTTTTGACCAGGTTGATGTGCCAGATTCAGCAGCTTTAGTCATTTGGTTAATTCCGTACTGAAGCTTGACGATATCTCCGTCTTTCACTTGTATGCCGTCAGTTGCGACGTCAGCGCCACCATCGGCCAACTGATTAATATCATTTGCTAACTCTTGAATTTCTTTGCCTAATGAATTCTGAAGATGATCTAATGCCCCTGCCAAATCATTTGTGGCTTGTGCCATTCCTCCACTCATATTTTTTCACCTCCTTTTACCTTTATTTGTCGACCCCTCTGCTAACCTCTTCCACTTATATTATCGTAAAAACTCATGCAAAACTTGCATGGGTTTTAAATTATGTTGTGAATGTTCGCGCCCGGAACCGGGCCCTGGGAAATCTCCGCGATGTAGTTTTTCACGTCTTGAGGATTAACTTTTCCAACGAGCTGATCTCCGGCTGCGCCGCTTCCTGAATTATCAAGTTTCAAGGCCCGTGAGACCCTGTCTTCCAGCTGAGTAAGCAGATTGTTTCCCTGCTTCTGATAAGCACCGATTTGTTTTGAATTTCCAACGTTTGGTGATTGTCCTACTGCCATTTTGTTCTCCCACTAGATTTATCGTGTTAATAGGCAAAAAACTTGCATGGGGTATGAAGAAGGTTATTAGGAGCTAAACTTTTCCTTAAGAATGCGCTTCAACTTTTTTAAATGTTCCCTTGCCGTATCCTCTTTTTCTTCCTCGGGGTTAAAATAGAGGTTTTCCTCCAAGTCGCGCCATTTGCTGAAGTTGAGCTCTTCTTTAATGCCCTTATCTGTAATTGACATGTTGGCAGAGCGGGCAATATCCATCATGGCATTCTTAAATTCAGCGCCTGTAAAGGCAGAATTTGTTGAATTCTTGCCAGCAGTAATATTATTTACCTGAAAATTTTGAATTCCTCCAAAAACACCTTCTATCATGAAAGTCCTCCTATACTTGACCCAGTGCTAACCAGCTCAGCTAATTTCTGCTCAGCTTCTTGAGCTGCTAAAGCCTTTTCCCGATACGTATCCTGCTTTGAGCGCTGATATCCAAATCCAAGAGAAGCAACCTTCTGGATAGTCTCTCCATTTCCTGCCTTTGCCTCTCCTGCTCCCTTAGCAGCCATTTTCTTCTGCTCAGCCTTTCTTTCCTTTTCAATCTTTCGAGTAACCTTTGCGATCTGAGCTTGGATACCCTTTAACTGGCCCCTAACCTTAGCTATTTCCTGTTTAACCTGCTCTATCTTTTGCTTGAAGACATTTAATTCCTTTTGCAGTGTTCCTTCAGCTTGCTGAAGCATTGCCTTTTCTGCTAGAAGCTCCTGCTGATCTTTTGTAGTAAGGCCTGGACTGGTCAATTTAGTATTTATTTCAACCAGTCTGGCTTTAACCTGACTCATAACCTTGGAGATTTGCCCTTTTAACTTGGGAAGCTCTTCATGTAATGTCTTGAGCTGCTGGACTAACTCATCCAGCTTCTTCATAATCTGTTCCCTTTTAGCCCCTAAAGCCTGCAGTTGCTTTTCAGGTGTATCAGCCTGCTGGCTTCCTTCTGTTCCTATCTCAGTGCTTGTGCCCTGAATAAGAGTTGTATTTTCAACAATTTCCTTGGCTTGCGTGTCAAGCTGAGCAACCTGCTCCATCATCTTTGCCAATTGCTCGTTTTTCTCCTGAAACTCGACAATCAATTTTTTAGCATATTCCCGAGCCCCTTTAGTTGAGGATTGCTGCTTTGGTTCCACCTTAAGGGCTTCTGCTGGGGGTTGCGGTTTTTGGACCTGTTTGGGTTGGACACTGGCCCCGGCTGCAACTGATTCTATCTGAGGTAATACCTTATCAATCAGCGACTTCAGCTCTGGCTTTAACTGCTCAAGATTCTTCAAAATCAATACCGCGATGGTCTTCTTAATCTCTCCACTTTTCACTTTTTGCGGCAGACTAACTATAAATTTTTCAGCTCGCTCAGGATCCCTTGGCTCAGTTACCAGCAGCTTTGCTATGGCTTTTGGACTACTATTATTAAAGTTTATCTTTGTTGGAACAGCTTTCGGCTCATTAAATTTGTTTACATCTCCATAAGCAGCGCCTTCGGACCGTGTATAATCTGCAACTGTCTGAGTAAGACCGCAGGCTTGCTTTATTCCGTTCATAAACGTCCTTATTTGCTGATCAATCCTCTGCAATATGATATCCGTGGCTACAGGCGTGGAAGCATCTGACATCATGATTTCGGATAAAATAGTGTCTGTTTCAAGGCTGTCCATGCTCGCAAAAATACCTCTTTCCGAAGATGATTCTTCCAGAGCCATTTGTTTTGTGGCAAGCCTCCCATCCGTTTTCCTGGTTTGCTTTAAATCCAGGGCCGAAGATTTGATCTGCGCTTTTTTACCGTTCCGATCCCAATCAAATGCTCTTCCACTATAGTAATTCAAAAAGGTTGCGGTCAAGTTTAGAGCTGCGGCCGGAATTGCATATTTTCTTGCGGTTTTTACCAGCTTCATATACTTGTCTGATAGTTTGGTTTGATGCGGTGCTTTGGATTCAACAGCAGTTTGACCCTTAGCATTTGCGTTTGGATCTACTTCTGGTCTGTCGTTTGAAACACTTCCAGCAGCTTTTTTCGGATTTATTTTTGGCTTACCTTGCTCTAGTTTGGCTGCTTTTGCTTCTGGTTGCTGAGAGGTGTCAATCTGTCCGGAATTCGCATCAGCTCCAGTGTTCGCTGTTACACCTTCTCCAGCTGCTCCAACTCCTGTTTCTGCATCCTGACTGTCAGAAGTTCCTTCACTAGCATCACTGCTGGAAATTGCTTCAGCCCCGGCGTTAGCGGCTTTTGCCGCATTAGATATTTCTTTTTCTGAAGCCTCTATTTCCTGCTTTAGTTCCTGGGCTTTACCCTGGCTATAGGCGGAAACCGCAGTCATGGCTATTGAAGCAATGCTCATCAAGGCGCTAAGTCCACTTACTAAGGCCTGGCGCTGTGCATTTGAAATCTGATTGTCGCGTTCGATAACCACGTTAACCGCTTCGATCAAGGAATTCATGATACTCTTAGAAAATTGTTCGCGAGTTGAGGCAATATCGGAAAAATCTTCCACCGCGCTGGTTGCAATACCAACTTTGCTCCTTACTGCCCGGCTTAGCTGGTCTTTGGAAGAAATAAGAATGAGAAGCATTTTTCTCAAATTATTGACTGAATTCATTCTCTGGGACAAAATACCGGTCACTTGTCCATCCATTATCATGTTTGCCCCATCCATGGTCCTGGCAAGATTTCTTCCGGCCTCTAAATAAACCTGCTCTTCCAGTGCTGATAATTTCGCGTAGACATTATCATCCTTTAGTTTATCTCCTCGTATTTGTTTAACTGCTTTTTCAGAGTCAAAATGTTCATAAGCCCCAAGACCTTCCTGAGCCGCAACTATACTTGTTGCCATAGTGTAAACAGCGTTAAATAAACTCATGGCTGCTGGGGTAAGAGAATTAGCAAGTGAAGAAATTGCGGTATTGGCTCCAGCCGCGGCTGCTGTACCCACCCCTGCTGCAGACAGTGCGGTATTAACACTAAACGAGACCCAGGCATTGGTTCTGGCTTTTTCCGCGGTTCTGGCTCGATTTAAAACCGAGGCCCTTTCCTGGAGAAAACGGGTAAGAGAGCTAACAATAACCATAGATTGCTGAAGACCAGCCCGAGACGAAACCTGACCGAGTTCAGTAAACGAAGATCCAACTCCAACAACCTGCTGCCTGATAGCGGCGCTTATTTTTGCCTGGGCTGCTCTTAATGTTTCCAGGGCTTGCCGCAGCAATTGGATCTTCATTAACTGATTATAAATTTTTCCTACCAGAACAAAATTAACGTTTTGATATCCATCTCCAGTTCCCACTAATCCATTATTTAAGAGTTGAGCATAAAGCTGGTCCTCCAGCTCGTACAATCTATCCTCTGGTGTGCCTGATGCTCTATTTTCCCTTCTATTCTCTAAAACACGTTCAAATTCCTGGCTCTCCATTTGGAGGTTCATGTCGTATCCGCTATCGCCAGCATATGCTTTAACAAGCTGGTTAATTCCCGCTCCCACAGCTGATCCAATTGCGATGGCCAGTCCCCATCCCACTCCAGGGATAAACGCTAGTGGTGCAGAACATACAGCCCCGATGATCGGAGACATAGCATCCCAAAAAGCATTCTTGACCATGAGTTGATTCTGGCGGGCAATATTTCTTGCCTGTACAATCTGCTGGAGTTGGAACTTTATGGCATTCGTAATAAGGCTCCGATGATGAATTGTCCTCTCAAGATTCTGAAGCAGATATCCTTCTCCATGGTCCCTGATGGCCTTTTCCAGAGCAATCGCAGTAATAGTCCTGCTCAGGTCTCTTTGGGCCTTGGCCAGCAGGGTTATAATCTTCTTAAAATTGTGCAGATGCTGCTGTCTTATCTCAAAACTTGCAAGGGCCTTAACATTCAAGGCGTAAAACCCATCATCTACTTTTTCCAGGAAATTAACGTTGGCCATGGATTGGGCTAAAATCTCTTCCTGCCTGTCTGCTTCGTTAAGTGCGTTTGTAACTGCTTTTCCGGTCTTTTTGCGATGGGTCAAGAGGTCAAAAGTAAAATCAGCAGAAGCTGGATCATAACTATCCGAAACCATGGACTGAGCGTGTTTCGCAGACCATGCCCCAAGCGCTCCACCAAGCGCACCCAGAATAGCGCCTATAAGACCTATGCCTGCCGCTATTGAGGCGCCGCCGGAATAAAAAGCGCCAATTAGACAGGCAACAGCTACTAAGGCAATTGCACCCGCAGTGAAAACCCTGCTAGCGATTCTTTTGGCTCTCCCTTCTTTCAGTTTTCTGATATTCTTGGCAATGCGAATTGTCTGGTTAAAATAATGGACCCTGCTCATTAAAGTGTTAAAAGTGGTGTCAAATAGAAGAGAAGCGGTTTTTGAAAATCCCTCGTGACTGACATAAGCATACTCGGCTTTGGAAGAGTGCGAAGATATTTCCAGGATAGTTTCCCTGACGGAATCGCTTAGATCCTGCTGAGCGGTTTGCATGAAAAGCATGGCCTGGTAAAGGTTATCAGCCGCGACCATCTTGGACCGGATATCACTCAGGATATCCTGAAACACATTAGTTGCTTCAAAATAATCCAAATCCGACCAATAATGCCAATCATTGGTAACCGAAGAATTGTAGGTCATAACCCTGTCTAATCTTTCTGATTCATCAGCAAATTCTTCTAATGTGTTTCCTAAGGCTTCTAATTCTGCCCTTCCTGAGTTTGCGTATGAAGCAGCTAGCATGCGAAGGGCTTGATTTAAGGATTGTAAGTTCTGTGACTGAACCTGGTTGAATATCTGAGTTTCGTAAAATTTTCTTTTTTCAAACCTTGCATCCCGATCGCCTGTAAACCAATTGGCAACTTTGTCATACCACTGTCCGCCTCCCTTCATCCGCTCGTAAGTTTGCATCGCAAGCTGGTGTTTCTGCGCATTATGAGTATAAGCAGCTTTATACACGCTGATAACAAACTGCACAAATAATTTCAATCTTTCTTTAAGGGATTTAAAAAGCTGGGCTTTATCCGTGGGCGCATCATTCTCATCCTTGGTTAGCTCAAGCACGATTTCCAGGATCTTCTCGGTTAATTCCATCTGGGCATCCGCCACCATATGTATTCCTAATTCTAAATTGGTGAGAAGGTTGATAAGCATGAGGATTCTTCCCAGTCTTTCACCATCAACAATCTGATACCCTCCTCCAATATACCCTCCAGCAACATTTTGATAAGAGGTCATGGACATGTAATCCCAGGGATTCATGTCTGAATACAGATCATTAACTATATCCTCTGCGGTATTTATTCCATCGGACGTACCATGGTCGTCAACGTTCAGGTCACATTCATAGGAAGTGGGTTCGCTTGTTTGGTTGGTGGAATTCCCTTCGTTTTGGGCAGGATGATACAATTGCGGGGGGTTATCTTCATTAGTGGTTGTTTCTTCTTCATACTCATTGGTATTTTCAACATAATTTTCCGCTCCTTCGTTGGTGAGGGCCCCGGTGGTTGTTTCAACCTCAGATGAAGACGAAGAATCAGAAGTGGAATCAATCGAAGCGGTATCAGAGGTTTCCATACCATCATCTGTTGGCTCGTCTGTGTTTGGGATATAATTAGGCTCTCCGCCCGGAATATCATCCCGGTCTTCAGTCTCTTGAATACCCTGTGCTTGAGATATACCTTGTACGTTCATATCTATTGATATTATCGGGTTTAAAGCAGGAAAACTTGCACGAATTTTGGGGGATTTTTACCTGGTTGGACGCTCAAATTTTTTGATTAAAGCGTCAATTTTTCTGTCTTCGGAATTTAGCTTCTGCATGAGTTCCTCAAGCTTTTTATCGCTCTCTTTTACTCGGGCTTCAGCCTTTGATTTTAGCATATATGCCTTGATCAAATTCCAAACGCTTGAGATCAAAATAAATACAACAAATGTGATAAAAAATGTGGGTAAGTGGAATTCAGAAAAAAAGTTAAACATGGTTAAATCTAGCATATTTGATAGTTATTTTGCAACCACTTTCTGAGGAGCAGCATGCGGATCCGAAAAGAATCTTAATTGACCGATAAGTTGTCTGCAATCCTTTTTTCTTTGGACCCAATCTTCGTTTTCAGGATTAAGCTCATCACGATTAAGCGCAATTGCTTTGTGCAGGCGTTCTTCTTGTTGTGTTTGCTGATCATGAGTTGTTATAAACAACGCAACATCCCCTAATGGTCCAAATTCTTCTTCGAGTCCCCTGATACTTTCCTGTATTTCCAATAAGCCATCCCATTCATCATCGTTCATTCCCTCACCGGTCTTTACCCAACGCAGCGCTTTCTTTGCAAAAAGCTGTCTCATTAAAGGACGTTCCAGCTCAAGCTCATCAAAATCAAAAGCATCCTTTAGATGGGCAACATACTTGGTCATTAAAATGGTCCCAAACCAATCCCAGGTAGCAGGAGTTTCCTTCCCCCCAGTTAACCACAAGGCTGACTTCCATGTACTTTCTACTTCAGGATTTTCAGAAGAAGATCTTAGCCCTTTACCATTAAATTGCCCCTTTAAAATTTGTCCAAGCCCTTTACCACCCACAATGTAAATTTTGTCCAAATCAAGAAACCACCCGAAGCTGTAACCGCTTATAGAGCGAAATTTTTGGAAAAACTTTAAACATTTAGCCAATTCACCCAAGGTAACATTGGCATTAGCTCCTTTTTTACCAACAAAAGCTTCCCAAGCTTCGGTTGTAACATTAGAGATATCATAAAACTCATCCATAATATCCTCAAATTCATCCTGACTAATTTTGCCATCTGTTAAAGCTTCCTTAAAAGCTGCAACAATAGCTGTATTGCGTTCAGGGTCTTTCTCGGTAAAAGGATTTTTACCAGTAATTTGATAAAGTAGGTTTCGGATATTATTAATCGCGTGCGAATTATTTAGTGGGGCCGCATATGTGCCAGAAAGAGTCTCAGCAGGAGGGGCTCCTCTTCTTTGAGGTAAATTCCTTTCCCCTACAGGTATAGTCCCTGAAGGAACGATGGTTCCGACTGAATTCATTTTTGAACTCCTCTTATTTCCTGAGGGATAATCTCATTAGATTCCACATTAACGTTTGTCCCGGTTGTCTCATCACCTACTGGAGCAGCATTTACTCGATCTTTTTTAAGATAAATGCCTTCTGTATTAGTGATATCTCCAGCAAATTTATTTAAAAGTTTTTCTCCAAGATCCAGTGTATTATCAGTCGCATCACTAAGCCCCTGTTGCATTTCTCTTTTTAATTTCCCATTTACACTTTTGCTGTGCGCTCCTCCAGGAGCAGTTGACTGAAAACTTATGCCGTTCATATCTACAACACTCATATTTTCCCCTCCTATCTAATTGATATATCGCGGCAAGTCTTGTAAAACTTGCATGGATTTGCTGATTTTTTAAATATTCTTTATTGAATATCTAAACTGGCTTGTTTTGTATCTGAGCCATTATATTCCGGGACCGCAACAGAAACCCCCACATAATGCACGGGGGTCTCTTTTGCCAAATAAGCGTAATCAAAGCTAACACCGCTCAAATTAACCCCTATTCCAGAGGTGTTATAATCGCCGTCCCTGCCAACTCGCACTGCCAAAACTGAGGTTGGCCTGTATTCAAGGCCTATACATTGACCTTCCGCGCTCCAGGTGAGTGATTTATCAAAAACATTGCCGGAAACACCCATGGCCACGTCAAATCCTTCATCTGCCTGGCTGTCATCAGTTTTATCTGCCTTGCTAAACAGGTTTTTCATGCTTAAGCCCCATGACAGGCTGTCATTTGCCCTGAAAACAGCAGCAACGTCAGCCTTGACCCCTGAGGTACCGCTTTGTTCTGATAAGCCTTTGGCTGTGTTAATTTTATTACTTGAAAATTTAACACTGGTGCCAAGCGATAATTTACCCATATTGTCCGGCACAACCATAAATTCATTGAGCTGTCTGGCATAGGAAAGAACTAAGGTCTGGTTCATGGCGCGTACAGGGGTTTCCCCACCCTCGCTTAGATACTCTGTTTCTGTAGGGTCAGCCAAATCAAACGCGGAAGTTATATAACCAACGCCAAAAGCGCCAACTGAGGTGCTTTCCACACCGCCAATAATTGTGTACTGTCTGCCTTCGGATATCTTAGTGGAGATTGAAGCAGATTCACCCTTGAGATAACCAATACCCGCTGGGTTAACAAAAACAGCATTAACGTCATCAGCCAAGCCGGTGAACGCGCCGCCCATAGAAATTGGTCGGGCGCCAAGGTTTTCCTGGGCAAAACAAGCAGTGGTCAAAATTGAAATGGCAATTAACAGAAAAATCGCTCTTTTCATGTACATCCTCCTTATGGGATTGTCACTTGTATTATCGGGTTTTCCGGGGTAAATCTTGCGTATTTTTTAGACTATTGAATTGGGCCTAAGGTGGGTGCGTGAAGGCACCTGCGTGTCTTCTTTGACCATGGAGCGGTTGGCAATAACACTGCTGTCCTGAATATGCGCTTTTTTGCCTATATGACACCAATTTCCAAGCACTGATTGGTGTACCTGAGCCTCATTCTCAACCATTACATCTGACCAGATAACTGAACCAGTTAAAATTGCGCCGTTGCCAATTACACACTTGTCGCCAATAACGCAATCTTTTATATAGACATTTTTGCCTATTTTACAGCTGTCGCCAATGATAACTGAACCTTCAAACCTAGCAGATTGGTCAATCATCTCCCGTTCACCTACCCAGGTAGCTTTGGCCACTTTTTTGCCCGGGATGCGCACGCGCACCAGGCCTTTGATTGCCTCATAATTTGCCGCGATATACTGGTCAAGGGAGCCAACATCGCTCCAGTAACCAACCATGGGATAACCGTAAATTTCCGCCTTCTCCTCCATAAACCTGGGGAAAAGCTGTTTGCCAAAATCATAGAACCCGTCAGGGATCATTTTAAGCACTTCCGGCTCAATTACGTAAATGCCGGCATTGACCATTTTGCTCTTTGCTTCTTGGGGTTTTGGCTTTTCCTGAAAACCAATTATCCTTTGGCCGTCATCCTGGATCACGACGCCAAATTGACTTACTTCAGCAACCTCGGCCAGGGCTATTGTCATCAATGCTTTTTTCTTCTTATGAAAATCAACTATTTTGGCCAGGTTAATATCCGTCAGCGCGTCTGATGATAAAACAATAAAAGTGTCCTTGATTTTACCGATATCAACGGCCATTCGCTTCACTCCGCCGGCAGTGCCCAAAAGCGTTTCTTCATAAGAGTAAGTTAAATTAACGCCAAACTCATTACCGTCAACAAAATAGTTCTGGATTTGCTCTGGGTGATAATGGATATTAGCAATTATATCCTTAATGCCGTAGCTTTTAAGCAGCTCAATGTTATGCTGCATGGTGGGAACATTGACAATCGGCACCATGGGCTTGGGAACAGCCAGGGTCAAAGGCTCCAGCCGTGTACCATAGCCAGCAGCCATTATCAGTGCCTTCATTTTGGGCTGTTTTTTAAACATGATTACTCCAGGGGCTCGATTTTATTCAAGCGTCTCAGATGGCGTTCATCACCGGAAAATTCTGTTTTAAGCCAGACATCAACAATTTTCGTGGCTTTTGCCTTGGTCAGTTTTCTGCCGGCCAGGGTCAGGACATTGCAATTGCCATGTTCCCTGCTTTGTTTGGCAGTATATGTGTCATAAGCGTTTACCGCCCTGATGCCTTTAACTTTATTGGCAGTAATAGTAACGCCTACGCCTGAACCGCAAATAAGAATTCCTCTGTCAAATTCTTTATCAGCAACAGCCTTAGCAACCGGATAAGCATAGTCTGGATAATCAACAGATTCTTCTGAATATGCGCCAAAGTCTTTTAACTCAATCTTTTTTCGTTTAAGATAATTAATGATAATTTCTTTTAACTTAAATCCGGCGTGATCAGACCCGATCGCAACTTTCATCGTATAGCCCTCCTCATATCAATAACTGCCTGCTTCATGCCAACAGAAACTGCCCTGGCAATAATGGAAAAGCCGATGTTTAACTCTTCCATGCCTGGTATGCGAACAATTTCTTTGACATTATTGTAATCAAGCCCGTGCCCGGCATTGACCCTCAAGCCAATTAACCTGGCTTTTTGGGTAAATAAGCCTATCTTTTCCAGTTCTCTTGCCTGGCTTAGTTTTTTGCCTTTTACGTAGGATGCCCTGGCGTATTTACCGGTATGGATTTCAATAAAGTCCGCGGTTAACGCGGCTGATTCTTCAATCTGCTTACTAACAGGGTCAATAAATAAGCTAACTAAAATACCTTTTGCCTGTAATTTTTTAATTATTGTCCCAAGCTTG
>Ga0180007_10002440_pt1 | contig 22218 bp, 22 predicted proteins | sample MM_PC_MetaG_FD_121122 | JGI IMG/M metagenome (GOLD analysis project Ga0180007, IMG submission 121122) | Groundwater microbial communities from the Aspo Hard Rock Laboratory (HRL) deep subsurface site, Sweden - MM_PC_MetaG | ecosystem: Environmental > Aquatic > Deep subsurface > Groundwater... | reverse complement strand
ACTGCTTCTTAGTGATCTTATATCGCTTTCGCGAGGCAGGGATTCAGGGACAAAAGGTTCGCTTAACAAATTTGAGATAGACATGGGGATTAAATTAATGGTGCTAATTTAAGGTTTAATAATTAATTCGAGTCTCCGGCCCCCACCTGAAGTGGGGGGGCCGGAGGACTCTCTGTTGTGCTTGACCTTGTAACTGCCACCAGAGGGGGTGGCTAGCTGCCGTAGACCTGCGCGTAGGCGAGGTCCACGAGAGCTTTGTCGCCCGGCTCCGGGTAGCGGCCCTTGAGGCCGTCACGCAAAAGCACGGCAACACAGATGTCGCCGCACTTGCGGAAGGTATCGACGAAACGCCGGAGGCGCCGCGTATCCACCTCATCCAGCTCGTCGGGAACGACGGGCTGGGCAGGCTCGGCCTTGTCGGCCTCGCATGCGACGAGAGTGTCTGGCATGTCGTCGTGACCGCAGGCCTCCTCGATGGCTCGCTTGACAAGCTTACGACAGCCAGGCTGTCGACGAAGGACGGACTCCTTCATCTCCTCGAGATGGTCCGGGCCTACCTGCTCGAAGATCTTGCTGAGGTCTACGAAGACCTCGTGTTCCTCCTTGAAGGAAGGGTGAGCGGCTTCGAGCGGCGGGTCGGACTCTTGCCCGGCCATCCGAATTGGAAGGCCAGACAGGAAGCCCGGCCAGCTCGGCGCGCGAATGATGGGTTCGTTGCAACCCAGTCCGCCACCGAGGCGGAAGAGGAGGGGCAAGAGCCCCCGATGTCCGCCGTCGTCGGGCGGGTTGACAGTGGCACGCATCTTGCGGCCGTCGTCGTGCCCGCTGGGGCAGGCCCGCGCGAACGCGAACGCGAGTGTAGGCGATGCCCGCACCCGCCAAGTGGCCAGGACGGCCAGCATCGCGGCGGCGGTCGTCATGATGCAGATGCAGTTGATCGTGATCATGGACGTTTCTCCTTCTTGTCGTTGAGGTTGAGGTTCTTTTTCATGGCTGATTTCTCCTTTCTTCAGCCTTGCGCAGTCCACCGTGGACCACTTCCGGCAGCCTGAAACTGACAGCCTTTAATCGGCCACAAAAAAATGACCGGCTAAGGACTGCCAGTTTTGTTAAAAGTTATTTGCACAACAGAGAGCATGCACGTCCCCGTAGCAAAAATGCGCTTATATAAGCCATTTAAAGCAACACAGAGACATGCAGCTCTCCGCTAAAGAGCTTTTAAAGAGCGTAACCTCAAAAGGTTAGGCTGAGGATTGTACAATATTTTGACATTAAAGTCAATACATTATGCTTTATTCTTTGAAAGTCTGACCAAAATCAATATCAGCAGAAGGTAATATCCCGCCATCATCATAAAAGTCATACCGGGCAAATTCACGCTCGCATAGGGAATAATGGACGTAAACTCAATGATTTTGATGATATAAGTCAGAACTCCCCATGCCATATAGGCAAAAATCTGCGCCAGCGGAAAGAATACGAAAGATAGAATCACCGCCACAAAACCAAAGAGCATGGCCGGTGGAATAGCAAAAGCCACCAGCAGATTGGCAAGCGGCGCGATCAGGCTCAGTCGTTCAAAATTGTAGACAATAATGGGCAGGGCCATCACCTGAGCCGACAGCGTCATGGTGATCGCCTCGCGAACACCAAATGTTTCAGGAAGTTTTTTGGAATATTTCTCGAAATGCGGCGCCACGTAAATCAACCCCATCACCGCCGCGAACGAGAGCTGAAAACCGACATCATGCATCAGGATTTTCGGGTTCCACAAAACCATTAGCATCGCCGACCAGAGGATGGTCAGGTGAATGTTGTTCTGCCGGCCGTAATTGAGGGCAATCAGGCCTAAAATACCCATAATACTGGCCCGTACTACCGCCGGACTGGCCCCCACAAATAGCGTAAACAGAACAATGCTCGCGCAAGCCACCGCGAATCCCGTCATACGGGGCAGGCCGCCGAGTAACCACATCACAAAAACGATTATAATGGTGATATTGTACCCGCTGATAGCGATGATGTGAGTGAGTCCCGTGATATTGAACTTCGTCATCAGATCATCCGGAATACCTTTGCGCGCACCCACCAGCAAACCGGCCTCAAAACTGGCATGCGGTTCCGGAAAAAGGCGGTTGATTCGTTCCATAAATTTTCCCTGCAAATAGCTCATTCCATGCCAAAACAGATTCCCCTGCCCCGATTCAAGGAGTCTGACGCTGGGCTGATACATGACCGAATATACTCCAAAACGGCTTAAATAAGCCCCGTAATCAAATCCGTCAAATTCACCTGGTGCCAGAACTTCACCCCAAAGCCGCACAAGGTCGCCATATTTGTACTGCGGATATTTATTGAGCGAGATCAGAATATCCCCTTTCACCTCGCGTTCACCACCGTCCACCGACCAATGTTCCGCAGACACCGTATATTTGGCTTTATCCCGCCGGATATCAACTTCAGTCACCACCCCGATAACCTCCATTTTCTGGTCATTGTAGTAATCGATGTCATTTGGCGTGACCCGGTGTTCTGCAACCACTACCCGAAAAACACCAAGACTTAGCCCAAGCAATATCGGCACCAAATATTTAAAAAATCTTCCCATAAATTAGATTTAGTGGGAAGGCAGGTTGCTTATTGTATAGCTTTTTATGAATTTGTCAATATTTTTAGTGAAACCCCAGGGTATACCAAAATGGGTAGAAAATTCTGTTGCACAAGATCGGTGCAAGATCTGTGCAAACTTTGTGCAAGATCTGTGCATCAGAATTCACACACTAAAAAAGGATAACCTCCGCCAGTCGTTTCCAATCCTCAATCTCCAATTCCTCTGACCTTGCGCCAACAGAAATATTTGCCTTTTCCAAAATCTCGCGAACCTCAGCAGGCTCTTTATGAAGCCCTGCCGCCAAACCGTTACTAAGCTTCTTACGTTTTTGACTGTAACCAAATTTCACAATCCTCAAAAAGTCTTTCATTTCCGCCTCGGGCACCTTGGGCTCAGGAAAAACCGTGATTTTCAAAATGGCCGAATCGACTTTAGGCGCGGGATAAAAGGAGCTGGCAGGCACTGTAGAAATATATTCAGGATGGCCCTGAAGCTGAGTTTCCACCGTAATAAAACTTTTGCCCGTCAGGCCGCAAATCTTTTCTGCAACCTCTTTTTGCACCAGCACAACCATCAGTTTTGGCCTCACTTTGGCCTGCAAAAAGTGCCGGATCACCGGCGAAGTGATGTAGTAAGGAATATTGGCCACCACCTTATACTTATCACCCACCAAATCCACAATGTCCGTCTTCAAAATGTCGGCGTGGATCACTTCCAGATTCTCCGTCTGGCTGAATTGCGCCTTGAGTATCTCCACCATATTCCTATCCAGCTCCACGGACGTCACTTTGCCGGCTTTCTGAATAAGCCGTTCCGTTAAAAACCCCGTCCCCGACCCCACTTCCACCACATGATCGCCTTCATACAAATCCGCCGCCTCAATAATTTGGTCAAGTGCCTTGTCGTCGATTAAAAAGTTCTGCCCCAAACCTTTTTGAGCCCATAGCCCTTTTGCTATCAGCTGTGATTTAAGTTGATCGAGTTTGGACATTGGTCATTGGTAACTGGTAATTGGTCATTGCGAGAGTTTCTCGAGTGGCGCAATATTGGCAGCGAACTTTTTGATGCCATATACTTTATCTTTAAAGGCCACTGTCACCAAATCCCCTCTTCGCTCCACCACAATACCTTCCCCAAAACTGGCATGCGTGACTTTGTCACCGTCTTTGAATTTCTTTTCGGCAATTTCAGGGTCATGTTTTTCCTTCACCGGCTCTTTGCGAATATCAAAAAATAATTCACTTCGATCCATCGGCTCAAGCCCTGTCGCCTCCATAAGTTCTTTGGGTATGTCATCGATAAAACGGGACAACGGATTACTCTGATAATCGCCGTACAGCATGCGTTGCTTAGCCGCGAGTAAATAGAGTTTGTGCATGGCGCGTGTCACCCCCACATACATCAGACGCCGTTCTTCTTCCATGCCGGCCTCTTCAAAAAGCGCGCGGGAATGCGGAAAAATATTTTCCTCACAACCCACAATAAACACATAAGGATATTCCAGACCCTTCACTGAGTGCAAAGTCATTAGGGTTACGTTCGAAATATCATCGGTAATCTGGTCCGTGTCCGCCACCAGCGAGACTTCCTCCAGAAAGTAAGCAAGCGAGAGTTCAGGCTCTGTTTCATCGTATTTGGTAGCCACCGAAATAAGCTCCATCACGTTTTCATAGCGCATTTCTCCCTCTTCTGTGCCGTCTTCTGTCAGATGTTTTTTGAAATCTATCTGTTTCACGATCTGGCGAAGGAACTCTGAAACGTGCAAATCCTGCGCCCGCTTCTGAAAATTTATGATCATCTGCCAAAAACTGACCAGAGCTTCTTTGGTCGCCCCCTTCACCTCGTCCACCATTTGGATGTGGTTGAGCACTTCGGCCAAACTCAGTGAGCGTTCCAAACCAAAGGCCTGCAATTTGTGAATGGTTCCCTGACCGATACGCCGGGACGGCGTATTGATGATCCTCAGCAGGCTATCGGTATCGTTCGGGTTATGAATGACTCGCAGATAAGCCAGAATATCTTTAATTTCCTTGCGCGCATAGAATTTTACCCCGCCGATAACCTTGTACGGCAGGCCGTGCCGCAAAAAGGCTTCTTCCAGAATACGCGACTGGGCGTTGGTACGATAAAGCACCACAATATCTTTCAGGCTCACTTCTTTAAGGCGCATCAACTTTTCGATTTCCCGTGCCACCCAGTCCGCCTCTTCCGTTTCGGAACGCGCGTGGATGACCTCGATGAGATCCCCGCCTTCTTTTTCTGTCCACATCTTTTTGGCTTTCCGCCGTTTGTTCTTTGCGATCACACTGTCCGCCGCGTCTAAAATCACCTGCGTCGATCGGTAGTTCTGTTCCAGCTTGATCACCTTGGCATCGGGATAGTCTTTTTCAAATTCTAAAATATTGGTGATGTCCGCTCCACGAAAACTGTAAATGGACTGATCACTGTCACCGATCACGCAGATGTTGCGGTACTTGGCGGCCCAAAGTTTAGCCAGTGTGTACTGGGCGTGGTTGGTATCCTGATACTCGTCGATAGATATATAGCGCCAGCGTTCCTGATACTCATCCAGCACGTCAGGATTTTCCTGAAAGAGCTTAACCGTGTAAAGAAGCAGATCATCAAAATCCAAAGCGTTGTTATCTTTAAGACGTTTTTCGTAAGCCGAAAAAAGCGTGGCCACCTGTCGTTCAAAGTGATTACCGGCTTTTGCCAAAAAATCCGCCGCCCCTTTGAGTTGATTTTTGAATTTGGAGATCATACCCAAAACCACCTGATACTTGATCTTCTCATCGTCGATCTGATTCTCTTTAATCAGCCGTTTCATCAGACTCTGCTGATCAGTGGCATCGTAGATGACAAAACTCTTTTCGCGCCCCAGCCTTTCGATATACTTCCGCAAAATCCGCACGCAAACCGAATGGAAGGTGCCGATCATTGGCCTGTTTTTCTCGTTCAGATCAAAGTTCTGGGTCAGGAGTTCCTCGACTCGCCTCTGCATTTCTCCGGCCGCCTTGTTGGTGAAGGTGACAGCCAGAATCTGCCACGGTTGAGCCATTCCCTGCTGAATCAGGTGAGCAATGCGATAGGTCAAAGCACGGGTTTTTCCACTCCCCGCCCCCGCTATAATAAGGAGCGGAACACTCAAAGTCTCTGCCGCCTCTCGTTGCCGGTCATTTAGATCACTTAGTAGGCTCATAATTTTGCCTAGACAGCATACCTGAAAGTCTGTAATATTCCCAAGCAATCTTTGCTTCCTGCAACAGCGGGGGGCCGAATTTAGTCCATAAAGATATAAACCATGGCAAAGAAACAAGACGCCACGCGCGTTGTCCTGCCCGGACAGGACAAAAAATATGAGCTGATGCTCATACTCCAACCCGATTTACTTGAGTCCGCTACCGAAAAAAAGCTCAGGGATTTTGAGCAATACCTTGAGGAAAACGGCGGTACAGTGGATATGAAGGACAACTGGGGAAAAAGGAAGCTGGCCTATAAAATAGGAAAGTTTGATACCGGTACCTATGTTGTTTACAATATCACTCTTCCGAACGATTTCAACCAGGAACTGGATGAACACATGCGAATCGATAAGGATATTATCCGCTTCCTCCACGTTTCCGTGAAAGATGATTACAACTACACCAAATTTGAGGAAGAGAAAGTGGTGGAAGAACCCAAGAAAGAAGCGCCAAGCGCCCCACGGAAACCTACCACCACCCATCGGGCTTCATCCAGGGAAAAGACAACGACCGAAATAAAGGACAAAGGCAAAAAAGCCGATGCCGAAAGTCTCGACGAAAAACTGGATAAACTGCTTGAAGGTGACGACCTCAATATTTAACTATATATCAGACACTAACCATTAGACATTCAATAACATGGCTAAAATAATTTTTTCCACCAACCAAAAGTTCGCTCTCGGCAAACGCCGCTGCACTTTCTGTACAAATCAGATGACCGATATAGATTATAAAGACATTGGAACACTAAAGCACTTTGTTGATGGTTTTAAGAAGATCAAGAATCGTTACTACACGGGTGTCTGCCTGACTCATCAGAAAAAGCTGGCTAACGCGATTAAAAGAGCCAGACACCTTGCCCTGCTGCCTTTCACTAACTAAAGCGCATGTCTGGTCACAGTAAATGGCATTCAATCAAGCACAAAAAAGGTGCCGCTGACGCCAAACGCGGTAAGATTTTCACGCGCCACGCCGCCCTGATCAGTATTGCCGCCCGCAACGGAGGTGACCCGGAGATGAATCCAGCTCTTCGTCTTGCCATCGACAATGCCAAAAAAGATAATGTGCCCAGTGCCAATATCGATAAAGCCATAAAACGCGGCACCGGTGAAGACAAGGACGCCGCCCAGATTGAAGAAGTCAGCTACGAAGGTTACGGCCCTGGTGGTGTGGCGGTAATTGTGGAATGTCTGACGGATAACAAAAACCGCAGTTACACGAATATCCGCGTTATCTTCAACAAACATGGCGGAAATTTAGGCACTTCCGGTTCGGTCGCCTGGATGTTCGACCGCAAAGGGATCATCAGTATTGATTTAAAAGGAATCGAAGCCGACAATCTGGAGCTGGCGGCCATCGATGCGGGCGCCACGGACATCGAAAGGGAAAAAGACCTGATGCACATCTACACCGACCCCCATCAGCTTCATGCGATTGACCAGAAAATGAAAGCCGCCGGTTACAAACCCGAAAAGGCCGAAGCTCAGCTCGTCCCGAATCAAACGGTCAAAATCGAAGATGAATCCACAGCCAGAAAAATTCTGAACTTCATGGAAGCTCTGGATGACGATCAGGATGTGAGTGACGTTTCCGGCAATTTTGATATTTCCGACGAAATGATGGATAATATCAACATGCCCCAGTAGCTCAGTGGATAGAGCAATAGCCTTCTAAGCTAGAGGTCGCAAGTTCGATTCTTGCCTGGGGTACCATTATTTACAATCCCATGAGCTCTAAATCCTTTATCTGGATCGGCATGTTTGTCGGCTCCGCCATCGGAGCTTATGTTCCCAGCCTATGGGGAGATGGCGCTTTTACTTTTACCTCCGCGATTTCCACAGCAGTCGGTGGTCTTTTAGGTATTTGGGTAGGTTTCAAATTAGGCAATAATTAAAAGAAAGCTCAAACCACAAGAAGAACAAAAGACAGTGCGGCTCCAAATACAGCACCCACAATCACTTCCCAAAGGCTGTGACCCAAAGATTCTTCGAGTTTGGTCGTGTGATGTTTGTTGATGAATTTCGCGTGTTTGCCTGATTCCTGGCGTAGGGTTACCGCATCGTACATCACAACCAGTGCTATGACTGCCGAAATCATAAAAGCCACACTCTCAATCCCCTCAAGATAAGCCACCACCGCCACCAGTGAACCCACAAATGCCGAATGACCGCTAGGCATCCCCCCCGGATTGATGAACCTGAGCTTTGAGCGCTTCCTCAGAAGATCAATCGTCATCTTAAGCGTCTCCGCCGCGAGAATGGCAATAAAGGGAATTATAATTGGGTACTGGTGAAGATAAACCATAGTATTTTGTAACAAATTTATTTTAGTATAAAACTCAGAATTATGCTAAAATATCTTCGAATAAAAAAATAAAATGCGAAATTTCATCAAAAAAACTCTGGCTGTACTGGCAATCGCAATGCTGGCGGCTGTTTTAGGCGGTTGCGGTTCGCAAAATACTGCTGAATCCAGTCTAAAAGTTTATGAAGGCGGCCTGTTCACAATAAATATTGATCCAAACTGGAAGATCATCACCCAGTCCGAATTCTACCCCGAAGTCCCCAAAGAGACGCTGGTCGCTTTTACAACACCGGAAGCTTATGACGGTTTTTTCATCAACGTGAATGTCGTAAAGGAAGATCTGACTGCCGAAGTGTCCTCAATCGACTACGCAAGAGCCAACATCAATCTGGCCGCCCAAAACCTGACCGACTACGAAAAAGTGCAGGAAGCGCAGGTGGATCTGAATGGCGTTCCTGCTATGGTTCATATATTTCAGGCCAGGCTTAACCCTACAGAAAATCTCATTCGCTTTATTCAGCTGTACGTGACCAAAGGAAAAGACGCTTACATTGTTACCGGCGGCATGCTTCCCGGCACCCCAAAAGAACTCCGCGACCAGGTGGGCGCCAGTGTAACGAGTTTTAGGTTGAGATAGATTGCAAATTAGGTCAACTTGTTTAAGGTACCGTGGCGAAGCTGGTTAACGCAGGGGTCTGCAAAACCTCCATTCGTGGGTTCGAATCCCACCGGTACCTCCAGACTTTTCCGGGTATTTTCCATAAAAAAGCAATTCATATATAATTACAGAAGTACTATTTCAGAATGCAGACTATGAAAATTACATCCAATCAAATCATCGCTTTTATTGTTGCCTTTTTGGTGGGAGTTGGTATAGCTACCTACATCATGCATTAAACCTTCTATAACGTGGCTTAGTAATCTGCCAGGGAATTGATTTAAGCTCAGCTAGCTGATAAAATAGGCTCACTTTAAATCATAAAGCTTTATTTTTGCATGGCTGATGATCTCAATGAAAAACTCAAAGCTGCCGCGGCAGACGATAAGGTACAGCATCAGGCTCAAAGTGACAACGATGCCAAAGACGCCAGAATCGAAGAGCTGACAGGCCAGCTGGCTAGAGCTATGGCCGATTTGCAGAACTTTAAACGAAGAAACGAAGATGAAAAAGCAAGTTTTGTAAAATTCGCCAACGCGGAACTTCTAAAAATCATACTGCCCATACTGGACAATCTGGATCGGAGCGTAACCCACCTGCCTGAGGAACTCAAAGACAACGAATGGACCAAGGGTATGCTGCAGATTCACAATGATCTTTTGAAGACTTTTGAAAAACTTGGCATTAAAAAGATCAAAACCGTTGGCGAAAAGCTGAATCCTAAAATGCACGAAGCCCTGATGGCCGGCCCCGGCGAAAAAGACGTGATTGTGGAAGAGTTTGAACCCGGCTACACCTTATTTGATGACGTGATAAAGGTTGCCAAAGTGAAGGTGGGTGATGGCCTGCCTACCGACAGGCAAGCTCCAAAAAAATAATTGACAGAGTTCATTAGCACTCTATAATGGTGAGTGCTAAATTTAAATCGTAACGAACAAATCAAAATGGGTAAAATAATCGGAATCGACTTAGGTACCACAAATTCCTGCATGGCTGTGATGGAGGGTGGTGAGCCGGTAGTCATCGCCAACGCGGAAGGAAACCGGACAACGCCATCAATTATTGCCGAAAAGGACGGGGAAAGACTCGCAGGCGTCATTGCAAAACGTCAGGCTGTCACCAACCCACACAACACTATTTTTTCTGCCAAAAGGTTCATCGGACACAAACTGGATGAAGTGGAAAAAGAGGCAAAGATGATGCCCTTTGAGACCAAAGCCGGAAAAAACGATGAAGTCGAAATCAAAATGGGCGATAAATGGTTTAAACCCGCCGAAATTTCCGCACGAGTGCTTCAAAAACTAAAAGCTGACGCGGAAGCGTATCTGGGCCAGCCTGTAACCGAAGCGGTAATTACCGTACCTGCCTACTTCAATGACTCCCAGCGACAGGCCACCAAAGACGCAGGTAAAATCGCCGGTCTTGAAGTAAAAAGAATAATCAACGAACCCACAGCCGCCGCTCTGGCTTACGGCCTGGATAAGAAGAAGAACGATGAAAAAATTGCTGTATTTGATCTGGGTGGCGGTACTTTTGACATCTCTATTCTGGAACTGGGCGACGGGGTTTTCGAAGTGATTTCCACCAACGGTGACACGCATCTGGGCGGAGATGACTTTGATCAGGAGGTTATCGACTACCTGGTCGATGCCTTCAAAAAATCCGATGGAATCGACCTTTCCAAAGACCAGATGGCCCTGCAAAGACTTAAAGAAGCGGCTGAAAAGGCAAAAATCGAACTATCTAGCGCTCAGGAAACGGATATCAATCTGCCTTTCATAACCGCGGATGCCAGCGGCCCCAAGCACATGAACCTGAAACTCTCCCGTTCCAAACTGGAAGAACTGACCAGTGACCTGATTCAGCGCACCAAAAAACCATGCGAAAAAGCCCTCAAAGACGCCAAAATGAATGCCAGCGACATTCATGAAGTAGTCATGGTAGGAGGAATGACCCGCATGCCGGCTGTAATTAAAATGGCCAAAGACATTTTCGGCAAAGAACCACACAAAGGCGTTAATCCGGACGAAGTGGTAGCCATCGGCGCCGCCATTCAGGGCGGAATTCTGATGGGCGATGTAAAAGACCTGTTACTGCTCGACGTCACTCCCCTTTCGCTCAGTATCGAAACACTGGGAGGCGTGGCAACCCGCATTATCGAACGCAACACCACTATTCCCACCGCGAAATCACAGGTCTTTTCAACCGCTTCGGACAATCAGCCGAGCGTGGATGTGCATGTGCTTCAGGGGGAACGTGAAATGGCCGCCGACAATAAATCTCTTGGGCGTTTTATTCTGGACGGCATTCCTCCGGCACCCCGCGGCGTCCCGCAAATCGAAGTTACTTTTGACATCGACGCCAACGGCATTCTGAATGTGACTGCCAAAGACAAAGGCACCGGCAAACAGCAAAAAATCACCATTCAGGGCGCCAGCGGACTAAGTGAAGAAGAAGTCGAAAAGATGAGAAAAGACGCCGAAGCCCACGCCGAAGAGGACAAGAAGAAGAAAGAAAGTGTGGAAATCCGCAATAAAGCCGACGGAATTGTCTTCCAGCTTGAAAAAATGATGCGCGAAAACGACACCAAGATCAAAGACGAACTGAAAAAACCCGTAAACGAAAAAATCAGCGCACTCAAAGATTTACTGAAAGATGAAAAGGCTACTCCTGAAGCCATTAAAAAAGCCACCGAAGACTTGGAACAGGAAGCCCAGAAAATCGGCACCGAGATTTATAAGGAAGCCGAGAATAAAGAGGCTAATGACGACATCAAATCAAATGATGACGTAAAAGTCACCGATCACAACAAGAAAGAAAGTGATGAAGGCGAAGAAGGGGAAGTTGTAGAGTAATAGTGGTGCCCGGGGAGAGAATCGAACTCTCACTCCCGAAGGAATCCCGCCTTGGCGGGACGCGTCTATTAATTTACCAATGTGGTGCCCGGGGAGAGAATCGAACTCTCACTCCCGAAGGAATCCCGCCTTGGCGGGACGCGTCTATTAATTTACCAATGTGGTGCCCGGGGAGAGAATCGAACTCTCACTCCCGAAGGAACACGATTTTGAGTCGTGCGCGTCTACCAGTTCCGCCACCCGGGCACAGGCAGATTCTATCAGACTTCGCTTTTATGGTAAACTTAGCGGGCAATGAATCAGAATCAAAATGACATTCAAAGGGAAATAAACACACTCAAAGCACGAAACAAGCGCGTTGAACTGGACAAAGCCTGGGAAACGTCCTGGACCCGTCGATTTATCATTGCCATTATGACCTACGCCCTGATCGTCATTTTTATGCTGGTAACAAAACTTGAAAAACCTTTTATTTCGGCGATCATTCCAACCGTGGCCTACCTGATTTCAGCCAGCGCCTTACCCTTTTTTAAGAAATGGTGGATAAAAAAACAATAAGAAAGGGATTTGTGTCGATAGGCACCGTTCTGATTCTGATGCTGGCCACCCCTTTTTTGGGAACAGCCATTATAGGTATGCAAACCGCCGACCAGATTTATAAAACAACCAAAGAAATCCCTCAAAAGGAAGTGGCTCTGGTTCTGGGAGCCGCAGCCTACCCCAGCCGACTCTCGGACGTACTGAAAGACCGCGTGGACACCGCCATTGAACTTTATGAAGCTGAAAAAATCAGCGCGTTGGTCATGAGCGGCGCTCCAAACGAAGTGGAAGCCATGAAGGACTACGCCATCGGGCAAAACATACCGGAAGAAGCTATAACGGAAGATATTACCGGCCTTAACACGATGGCATCCGTCAAAAATTTCGCCGAACTAAACCGATCCGTAATTATTGTGACCCAAAAATACCATCTGCCCCGCGCTTTGTTCATCGCCAACGCGCTTGGCATTGATGCTATTGGAATGGCAGCGGACCGAAGCGAATATACAAAAATTTTCGAATTCAAAAAAAGGGAGCTTTTAGCTACCAGCAAAGCCATTCTGGATCTTTTTTTCTTAAATTGAAAAGACCCGCTCCGGGGTGAACGGGCCTTTTCGTAAACATGGCAGGCTTTATTTAAAATTGAGCGTCACCTAAAACAATTTCGATGATGAGGTTGGCAATCTTAGCAGCCTCAGCTCTGTTGATTGGTGCGTCAGGACGGAAGGTGCTGGCATTATCGTCACCGCTGACAATTCCCAGATCGGCAGCGTATTGAATAAAGCGTGCATTCTTGTGGCCTCGGGCAACATCAGAGAAGTCTGTGCTCGCTACTTCTTCCGGATCAATACCGACGGCTTCAAGAACAAGTCTTACCACCTCGCCACGAGTAGCAGCGCGATTCAGATCAACATTGCCATCAACTAAATCTAGTCCAAGCTCCTCAGCTTTTTTAACGTAGCCTTTTGCCCAGTGGTTAAGGGCGGAAGATAACTCTGGATTACCGGAAGCTTTTGCTTCGTTTGCTGTTTCTAAAGCAATTTTTAAGATTTCAGCAACTGTAATGTTATTCGCAGGTCGGAATTCACCAAGTTCGTTTCCGTTGGCATCTTTGTAGCCGCTGATAATTCCACGATCTTTTACCGGAGCAACGTACTGTGTGTACCATGCATCGTCGTCAGTATCTTTAAATGGGATCAATTTCTTGGCAAACTTGCGAACCTTAGCCTTAGCTTTTATTTCGGCAATTATTCTTTTAAGGCGGTCTCTGACAGATCGAACTTCAGCATCGGAAGCATCATCGCCAAGCTCATTTAAAGCAGACTCAATCTCTTCTTCAATCTCGCCAGCGCTGTCCTCGTCAAAATTATAGTCGCCTATTTCATCAATCACCTCTTCAATATTCTCCACATTTTCTCCGCCTTTATTAAGAAGGTAAAAACGATGCATTCGCTCACGTAATTCTGCAAGTTTTTCCTGAACATCAAACTTATGCTCTAAAAGCTTATTTTGATCGGATTTACTAACACCCTGAAGGGCTTGGGCCAAATGCTTTACCTCAACCATGTGGCCATTCCCGATTTGCTTTCTGCCAGTGAGGAGTTCATCGGGGGTAAAAGTCTCATTCAATTCACCGATATTCAGAGTAATCTCAAGTTTCTCATCGCTTTTTTCGTCCGGCTTGTACTGAACAATAAGTCCATCCCAGTGCCCTGAAATAACGGAATCAAATTCAATTGAGCTTCCGGCTTTAACCGTCACTGAATCGTTTTTTTCAAACAACACCTGCTTGCGGACAATTAGTTCACCGGTATTGACTGAAACCTTTCCAATATAATGTTGTTTGTTCTTGTCGCATTCAGGTGTCTCACCGGCATCAAGGGCAGCCGTAATGTCCTCATAACTAACGCCCGGGCATCTTTCTTTTTGATCGAGAACGCCCCAACGGATTTCATAAACTTTGGCCATATTCCTGACCTGATGAAGTCGATCACGGAGCTTCTCATTATGTTTTATAAGCCTGGCACGCAGTTTTGCAAGAAGTGCTTTTAAATGATGCATCTTGCGCATGAGCTTTACACGCTTTTTTGGGTCCTTTTGCGCTTCATCCTCAAGCGCGTTAATTTCCTGAGTGATGTCAGCCTCAATTTCCTCGACAGTCTCAGCCGCCTCATCTTCTGACATCTCTGCGATTTCATCAGTCACTTCCTCTACTATCTCATCGATAGCATCTTCAGCGACTTCATCCGTTGCAGCATCACCATTTTCATCGGTGAGGTCTACAACTTCTTCTACAGCGTCAACGACGTTGTCAGTATCAACTTCTTCAACCACTGCCTCGACATCGGCTGAAGTAGTGTCCATGGCTTCATCAGCGAAAGCCATGGGTAAAGCTGGCGCAAAAGATTGCACCATAAAAGCAGCCATAAGCGTAAGACTCAGCCGCCTGGTAAGTTTTTTCTTAATCATAATTTTGATTATTAAGAAATAAATAAATGTGTATGAATTTCTCCATGCACAACTAAATACACCTCACTCCATTTTTTGTTACATCTTTTTTATTCTTCTTCCATCCTTTTACGATAGTTTGCTATTACCTCAGCAAGAACCATTTTTAATTTATCCAATGGTAAATCTTTTATGCGAGCTTTGATGATCGCTTGTTTTTCCGGAGGTAAATCTCTGATATGTTCAATGATTTTGTGAATGATGACACTGCGATCTTCGGCAATTCTTTTTTCCAATTCCAGCCTGTTCAATTCCCCTTCAACATTCGGCACATCCTCTTCGGTCTTCAGCACCTCATCTTTATCCGGCAACTCAACATCTGCTTCAATCATTACTTCCTTTATTGGAACTTCCTTCTGTATTGGCGCTTGCTCTGGTTTTAACGCTTCTTCCTTAATGACTGCTTTTTCTTCAATTATTATCTCTTTTACTTCAGGATGACTTTCTTTAAATTCCTCAACTCTTTCCTGGTATGCCTCCTTTTTTTCTTCAGCTTTTTCTTTAAATTCCACTTTTTCTTCTTCACTAAGACTCTCAAATCGATGCTTAAGTTCCATTTTCTTGGCTTCAAGTTCCTTCCTTGCCTCTCTGACAACATCACCGAGGATTTCAGGGCTATCGGCTTCGACGGCTGATCTTAAGCGATTCATGTGTTCCTCAAAATCAGAAATTTCTTCTTCCGTTGCCCCTTGCTTAACCAAGTCGGAAAGATCTTCAGTGCTTTTATTAAGAACCTGCCCCGCATGAAGGATTTTATTCTGCAAACGCTTCTCTTTTATAACCAAATGCCTGACTTTTGCTTCAGCGGCGTGTTCTAAAATAAAGTCTTTTTCACGCTTACCGTCTAATACGGCTTTTTTTATATTTTCCTGAACTAACTTTCGTTTATTTTCAAAATTTACCTTTTTGATTTGAATCACAGTTTTCTTTTCACCTTTTTCAATGGCCCGATCAACCTCATAGATGCTCTCGCTGATGGCCTCCTGCTGTTCGATAGTCGTATCCAGAGCAGCCGCCACAGTTTCAGCAACCGTCTCTCCTTCTATTACCTCACTTACTCCGACAAGGACTTCGATCTCGTCCGTTTGGAGTTCATCAATTTCATCTAAAGCTTCATCAAGAGTGTCCGTTTCGGTCGTTTCGCCAAGACTCTCAATCGCCGCCTGAGTTTCTTCCACCATTTCTTCGGTCAGATCTGAAATCAGATTTTCATCAACCTCGATACTGTCTTCATTCTCGGCGACAGCCATGGCAATAAAAGAAAAAGAAGTTTCTCCGGTTATGGCCATTTCCAGCTTTGCCAAAGCAACCCGGGCATTTCGGATATGTTCAGAGTAAGTACCGGCTACCTGAGCAGGTGCAGTAGTCTCAGTAGGCACTTTATTGAAGTAATACTGAGTTCCAAAAAATATCGCTACCACAAAGGCAACGGTGGCAAACCCTTTAAATAGCAGCATAAAAGGATGAAAAGACCTGTCGGGAGTAACCTGATTCCTCGCTTTCAAAACATGTAGTCCATCAAGAGCCTTCAGAATTTTTTCATCCTGCTTTTTACTCAAATGAAATTGAGGGGATTTTCTCAGTAATCCTTCGATGTGTTTGAGTTCGTTATTTTTCATACTCATTTGGGTATAATGCTTCGTATTTCTTCCTGAATCGTTTTAAAGCACGACTGAGCTGAGTGCGAATAGCGCCTTCTCTTTTTTTCATGATCTCGGCAATTTCAGAATAAGACAGGTCATTAATATAGTGCATAATAATTATTTCTTTTTCACTCTCGCTTAGACCTTCCAGGGCCCGATAAACCTTGGCCTGATCAATGTCATTATGAGTTTTCCTGAGATCCGCCTGAACGGATGGGAAAATTCCTTTTTCTTCCAGTTCATCAAGTGAGAGCATTTCTTTCTTCAGTCCCCGCCAATGATTTTTTAGATGATTATTGGCGATGGTGAAGATCCAATTTTTAAAAGAACCTCTATCCGGATTGTATTTTTCAAAATTCTCATAAGCCTTAACTACAACATCCATCATCAAATCCTCCGCGATCACCGTATTGAAATTGAGACGATAATTTAAGAAAGTAAAAAGTTTTTGTTTGATTTCCTCGTAAAATTCCAAAAACTCTCTGTGATTGTGCCGCATCTCTTTCATTGGGTTTTCATAACATTATACACATTCAATAGACAGTTGTTACAAGAAAATGCATAGGAATTGAATTATAACATGTCATTTAATGCATTTTGCTTCAAGCTATTGACATATTTTATTTTTTGTGCTATAGTGACATTCATTAATAATCACTAATCACAATACTATGTCTAATCAAAGCTCCGAAGCCCAGGATATAAAGCAAGCGGAGGCCGCCAAAGAAAGAGAGTCGGATATTCGAGAACTTAAGCCGCTCCCCGGCACCGATGAAGCCAAAGCTGTCCGCGAAGAACTACAAAGTCTGGTGGAAGTAAAAGAACTTCCCTCTATCGAGAAGGCTATGGAAACCGTTCCCACTATTGAGGGGCTTAAAGAGCTTTATCAGTATGCCAAAGAATGCAAAAGGGCCAAACTCATCCATATTGTGCATTTTGCCAAATCAAAATGGAAAGCCATACCCAACAATAAATCTGAAGATGTGGAAGCGAGTCAGGCACTGGCCGATCTGATCAACGAAAAACGCAAAGCCTTTGTTGCAAGACATCAGGGAAGAGAAAATAATGAAGATCAGGCGGAAGAAAATGGTGAGAAAAACGAGGACATCTACACTGAACTAACCGACGTAGCGTCAAATGCAAAAACATTAGACGATTTGACTAAGGTAGTGGCTCATTGCCGCGAGTTCAGACTTCTTGAAGTTACGGGTGATAGAAAACGTTGGCACGTAAAAGGCCTGGCAGGAAACGAGAAAAGCCAAAAACTGGCTCAGGCCATCAACTCAAAGAAAGATAAATTCCTGAAAGAAATCAGGATTACCAGACAAAGGATAAATGAAGTCCTGGAACAGATTGAACACACTCCAAGTTCCGAAGAGCTCGACAAGCTTGTCTGGGAACTTCATGAGAGGAAAAGACTTGTAAAAGAATTCACAGGTCTAAATTCTTCAGATTGGGTAGCACATCCAATAAAAGGACTTCAGGGATCAAGAGAGGTCTGCGATACTTTGAACAAAAGACGTGAAGAACTCGTAAAAAGTGAAGAAAAAGCAGCGCGTGCGAGACTGACCAAAAAAGTCAGCTAATTAACACTAAACAGGAAGGCGCCTCTCTTTAATCTCCGTCAAAAGAGACTTTAAGAAGGCGTCTTTTTTGTGCTCTTTTTGTTCCTTGGAATGATAAGAACGCACAGTGACTGACTTGCCTTTCACCTCGTTGTCCCCCACCACCAGCATATAAGGAATCTTCAGTTTTTCGGAATTTCGGATGCGTTTGCCCAGGGTTTCTTCAGCTGTCATCACTTCAACGCGAATCCCCTGTTCAAACATTTCCTTCTCAAGTCCGCGGGCATAGTCCTCATGCACATCAGCTACCGGAATCAGCGCCACCTGCACAGGCGCCAGCCAGGCCGGGAACGCTCCGCCAAAGTGCTCAATCAAAAATCCGATAAACCGTTCGTGCGTGCTTAACGGGGCGCGATGAATACAGAGCGGTACAGCTTCGTTGCCTTTTTCATCGGTGTAAGAAAGATACATTCTCTTCGGAATGCCAAAATCAACCTGATTCGTTGCTAAGGTAAACTCACGGCCTATAGCGCTCCAAACCTGAATATCGATTTTGGGGCCGTAAAAAGCCGCCTCATCTTCAACTTCAGTATATTTTACCTTTGTTTTTTTCATCGCCCGGCGCACCATTTCCTCCGTCTTTTTCCAGAGCTCAGGATCATCCAGATATTTATCTCCGAGTTTCTCAGGAGCATGAAGTGAAAGGCGCATTTCATATCTTTCGATACTAAAAAGTTTGAAGTAATACAGATACATTTCGGTCACCGCCATAAATTCTTCTTCAAACTGATCTTCAGTACAATAAATATGGGCATCATTCATCTGCATACTGCGGACACGCATGAGGCCAAACAGCGCGCCGGAATCTTCGTAACGGTAACATGTGCCGTATTCAGCCAGCCTGAGAGGCAGATCACGATAACTTTTGGGGCTGGCCGCAAAGATCATATGGTGATGCGGACAGTTCATGGGTTTTACAAAGTATTCCTCCTCTTCACCGGGAAGCTGCATGGGCGGATACATGCTGTCTTTGTAGTAAGGCAGATGCCCGGACATATGGTACAGCTTGCCTTTGGTTAAATGAGGGGTTCGCACCTGCTTATAGCCGGCCTTAAATTCGACTTCTTTGGCAAGTCTTTCTAACTGTTCCACCAGCACCGTGCCGTTCGGATGCCAAAGAGGCAGACCAGGACCGACATTCTCATTGAATGAAAAAAGGTCCAGCTCTTTACCCAGTTTTCGGTGATCACGCTTCTCGGCTTCCTTTCGCATTTCCAAAAACTCGTCCAATTCTTTTTTGCTTTCAAAAGCCAAACCGTAAATACGCTGAAGCATGGGATTTTTTTCATCACCTTTCCAGTAAGCACCCGCAATCCGGTCTAATTTAAAACTTCCGACATCGATTTGATTCGTCGATTTAACATGTCCCCCACGGCAAAGATCCACAAAGGGGCCGTTGCGCTGAAATCCCACTTCAGTTTCCCCTTCAGCCTTAAATCCTTCGACTAATTCAACCTTGTAGGATTGATTGGTTTTTTTCAGAAACGCGATTGCTTCATCGATTGGCTCTGTTTCACCTTTAAATTCCTGATTCTGCTTGATGATATGCTTCATTTTCTTCTCAATAATCGGCAGATCTTCCGGAATTAAGGTGCGGGGAAGCTCAAAATCATAGTAAAAACCGTTTTCGATGGCCGGTCCTATGCCCAGTTTGGCTTCGGGGAACATATCAACCACCGCCTGCGCCAGAATATGGGCCAGGCTATGTCTTTTCTCTTCAATGGAGGGTTTGTTCGCGCTCATAAAAATCGCTTTATTACAAAGCGAATTATAGCAACTAAATCCACAATCTAAAACTTAAAACCTGCCTGCCGGCAGGCAGGTTTAAAATTAACAGGCTTTGTGCTAATATGACCTGGCATAAAACATGTCTATGGGGCTTGCCATTGTTATTTACATTTTATTACTTGTTGTTTTTCTGATCATCAGCAGCCTGATTTTAAGGCATACCATAAAATTCAGTTATCTGAGCCCCAGATTCAAATACATCGTGGGCGCTTTTGGCATGATAGCCTTCGTCGTAATCTTATTTTCGATTTATCTTTTGTTCAGAATGGGCTCAGGCGGCAATACAAATTACTACGATTCCGGTCCGACTGTCCCGTCCGCATCAGGCGTTAGCGACTTAAATTTCTAAAAAGAGAGGAGTAATTACGGAAATTACTGAAACAAAACTGGCCGCTCACGGATATTAAAATATGCAATATTTCCTGCCCGCAATATCAGCCCTCAGTCTTACGATTCTTTCAACGCTTATAGCGCTCAGGGTTTTTCCTAAGCTGGGCCTGATGGACCATCCGGAAAAGTACGGATTAAAGCGAAAACCGATCCCCTATCCGGGCGGCATTTTGCTCTGGGTGATCTTCGCCCTTCTGAGTCTGATCTTTTTTGAACCGACCATTAAGCTGATCGGCCTGCTTTTCGGAAGCGGCCTGCTGGTTCTCATCAGCTTTATCGATGACCGCGTCAGCCTGCCAGCTTCGCTCAGGCTTGGAGTCCAGATTCTGGTCGCCCTCATTATGGTCGTCGCGGGAATCGGCGTGGAAACCATTACCAATCCCTTTGGAGGCTACATCGCGCTGGATAAAATTAAATTCATCCTGGATTTTGGCGGCACGGACATCACCATTATGGCTTTTTCGGGCATCTTCACGCTGGTGTGGATTCTGCTGATCGTAAATACCATGAACTGGCTGGACGGAATACCCGGCCTGACCAGCGGAATTACCTTTATCGGCTGTCTGACCCTCTTCTTTCTGAGCATTTCGGACCTTGTTAACCAGCCCGAAACCGCCACCCTGGCCCTGATTGTGGCCATGATCGCTCTGGGCTTCTGGCTGTTCGACTTTTACCCGCCCAAAATCCTCATCGGCGACTCGGGTTCAATGTTTTTCGGTCTACTGCTGGCAACCTTGGCCATCTTCTCCGGCGGAAAGATCGCCACCGCCTTCCTGATCCTGGGCTTTCCCATAATGGACGCGATTTATGTGATCGTGCACCGCCTTTACAACAAACAGGCCCCCTGGAAGGGCGGCGAATGGGACAAATATCGCAAGGCTGTTCACCTGCATCACCGTATGCTGCAATTCGGCCTAAGCGAAAGACAGGTCCTCTCAATCATCTACCTTCTCGCCGGCGTCTTCGGCATCTCGGCCCTTTTCCTGGGTACCAAAGGCAAGTTCTGGGCCATTATCATCATCTTTTTTATCTCTTTTATTCTGGGTATGGTGCTGAGGGTGAAGAAGAAGTAGTTATTTCTTATAAAACCCAATTGGGCGTATGTTGAGGCGCTAAAATTCACTAATCTTTCGTAAATCCACTAATCACTTCTTCCTGAGCCCCTTATAAATGATCGATTTCATTTTCGAGTAATCCTGATTCATTCCCGCGATGCAGGCCTCAATGTATGTTTTTTTACTCGTTTTTCCGAAATCAATCAGAGAATAATCACAGTTCAGTGCCACTAAATCCAAAAACAAACGAATTGTCCTGCCGTTTCCTTCACGGAAAGGATGAATAGCGTTGAACTCGCAATGAATAATAGCCAGTTTTTCCGCAACGGCGGACTTACTATCACTTTTGCCGGGTAACCCTTTTCTGAGTAAATTCTCAAATTCTTTTAGCGCGCTTTCAATGTGAGCCGCTTTGCAGAAAAGCACTCCGTCTTTGGAAATCTGCACGCTTCTGACCTTTCCGGCCCAGCTGTAAAGCGGACCGAGGAAATATTTGTGAACATCAAAAATGAGCGCAATATTGAACTCTAATTTTCCTTCATTCAGCTTCGCCAGGAAATATTCATAAGTATCGGAAAAAAGAACCGATTCTGTATCCTCCAGCGCCTGCTGATCTTTGATTCTCAGTTTGTTTTTCAGAATTTCTGAGGGCGCTTGATCACCGCCGACATTATACCGAGAAGGCTCTGCCATGTTTTCTGAGAAGGTTAATGATAGATTCATTCTTTCTGGCACGGCTGAAGCTCTGCCCTTCAATGGCGGAGGAGTCGGAAACGGCCTTACGGATTTCCTGTTTGCTGGTTTTGTGGGAGTCTTTTTTCATGGATGTATTATCTCAAAAAGCGTTCACTTTTACAACGCGATTTTAGCTTTTTGAGTTTCTGGGTACACAGATCGTTACCACCTCAGAAAGTACATTCGTGAACTTTTAAAGAGGATAGGGGTAAAGTGGAGATGCAAACTCTCTGCTTTTAACCAATATCCTCTATGACATCACTT
>Ga0180007_10002439_pt1 | contig 22232 bp, 35 predicted proteins | sample MM_PC_MetaG_FD_121122 | JGI IMG/M metagenome (GOLD analysis project Ga0180007, IMG submission 121122) | Groundwater microbial communities from the Aspo Hard Rock Laboratory (HRL) deep subsurface site, Sweden - MM_PC_MetaG | ecosystem: Environmental > Aquatic > Deep subsurface > Groundwater... | reverse complement strand
TTCTTTGCTCATTGCCGGGGCTCCTTCGGAGGTCGAACGTTTGCTGCGAAGATCACAACACGACTTTCGAGCTGCTCTGACTCCACCTCGGCATTCTCTATTGCCTCAGATATCGAGACATGCCCAAAGCGAAGACCTCGCAGGAAGGCGTCGTTGACAAGCTTCTCGATGTACGTCTGTGCGAAGGTGAAAAAAGTCGACTTCGCGAAGATCAACTTGATTCGTTGCGTCCGCATCATTCGATCTGGCTCGTACCACGGGAGATCCTTCGCTAGCTCGAGCGCCTCAGCAAGGAAAGCCTCGGCCTGTGCTTCGTTCGACGCTTGTTGCAGCTCGATGGCGCGCTTCCCCGCGTCGATGGATTCCTGACAGGCAGGGCACACGACATGAAATCCGAGCGCCTTCGGGACATACTCGTGGCAGATCGGACAGCGGTTCCGACTGTACATCTCCTCGAGCGCCGAGACCAGGCAAGACCTCTTCGGCTGCTTTCCCCCGCGAGCCTCGCAGAGATGAATCTCCCCGAGCGGCGTCTGCAACGTGATCATTCCATGATCCGCTTCCCTCTCGCACCCAAAGCATCTCATGACTTCTCCTTCTGCGCTCGCATCTCTTCGATGCTCTGAAGAGTCGCCAGCTCGTCCATGAGAGCGGCTTTCTTCTTCGCGAGCTGCGAAGCTGTCCAAGCCGTGTCGAGCTTGACGACCGTCTCCGATTGCTCGTAGACGGTGTATTTGTGCGCGTCGAGCGCCGCCTTGAAGTTGTAGAGCATCTGAGCTTCCGCTGTGCCGCTCAAGAAAATCGGAGCGCCGTGCTTTGGAGAAGCGTAGAGCACGTCGGAGTGACTCCTCCATCGCTCCCATTGATGCGTGATCGGAGACAAGTCGACAACGAACCGACTCGCTTCGGCCTTCCAGACGTATTCCGGCGTCCGAGCGAACGCCTCCTTGAGATCGTCGATGCTCTCGTAGAGCGTTCGCCCGTGGATCACTGGAGTCGATTCCTGCGACCGATAGACCTCCTCCTTGATAACGTCGCCTTGTTTGACGCGGCACTCAATCCGATCAGTGCAATAGTGGCGTTCGTTGCAAGATGTACAGGATTTCATCACTCACCATCCTCCAGTCGATACTCGATCCGCCTGTCGTCGGCCACGCAAGAACACCTGTTGCGAGGAAGCGCCCATGCTGAGTTGTTCATGCACTGGAGCGGCTGACCGACGACCTCGCATCGTTGAGCTTGTCTCGAGATGCGTATGTGTTTGTCGAAAGCTTCAGCACAATCGGTGAACAGCAATAAGATGAACATAAGCGCACCACCAAAGTTGTTACTCATTTTGATTCACACCTTCGAGACGGGGGACTGTATCCGAACGGATGCCGAGTCACATCATCGCGCTCGGAGGGCACCACACAAGCGTCGTCTGCAGCAACGACAAAGGGCTGATCAAGTCCGCGCAGCCTGTCCGACGCCTCACGCAACTTCCAATAAGTGCTCCATGCCATCCCTCCAGTCCCGTACTTATCTCTTTCCTTGCGCTCGGCCTCCTCTGCAACCTTTCGCCGCTCCGCTTTCTTGTTCTCCTCAAGAGTCTGTCGCGCCTTCTCTTCCTGCTCGAAGTGAAAGCGATGTGTCGCGTATTCACAATCTGACTCGGGAATCCCATCCTCCACAAAAAACGGAGAACCGATTGGTGGGTGCATTAGAATCTTCACGTCTCAACCTCCTCGGGCTCGATCTGCACAACCGACACGCCCTGCGCGTGCATCGCGTCGATGAACTCGGCCCGCGACGTTCCGAGGAGGATCGCGGCCTCGCCGTATGTGATCTCACACAAATTGAAGAGACGAGTCACAGTCGCCAGTCGAGTCTCCTGGTCACGCGCGCGGTTTGTAGCGACACGCAACAGCTCCTCGTCAGGTGTGTAGTAAGGGATGCCAAGCGCCTCACAGATCTTTTGCCGAAGTAGCGAGTGCTCGCGACACTTTGTCTCCCACTTCTTTGCGTGCGCCTCGCGCTCTTCGACGACTCTCTCAGCCTCGAGCCCGAGTGCGTGCAAGCGTCCTGCGACCATGTAACTCATTTCCTCACCTCCTCTTCCTGTGTAAACACTACCCCTAGCACCAACCGATGTCAATATCCTTGTAGACTAAAGATCAGTCGTCGAGGTCAAAGCTGAAGACGCGGCCCAAGTACCCACTTCCTTCTTTCTTGGGCTCTGCGAGCGGCGCTACGGGAGCTTGCTTTTTCCCTTTGCTGGTCCTGGCCGAGGGCTTGGGGGGTGCTTTTGCCTCGGGGACTGTTTCTCTGCTAACAAAGTCGGGCACCCCCCTCCCCCACCTGTCTCCGCTCACTATGACTCGCTTGCTGTTGACCATGATGCTCCGCATCTGAGCCATCTTCGTTTGGTATCCTCTATTATCTAAGAGAAACCCGGAATTGAAGAACACGACGGATGCTCTCTTCAAGCTAGGAGGCTCCCCGTCGTCGAGGCCACCGTACTCCCTGCAACGTATCCCGTACTGTCCGGTGATGTTGATCTCCTTTCCTATCAGCGCGAGATGGATCAGGCGAGCGCATGCGAGCTCATCCTGAGCGCACTCCTTCGCTACAAGAGTGGACACCACTATCCCTCCTGCCCTCTCCTGGTACTCCTCCCACACAAGAGGTGTCCGTTCTATGACTTGCTGCCGTGCGCTCACTGTGGCGAAAGCCCGCAGCAACGCCGTCCCTACGATGTTCTTGTGATCCCACGAGCGAAAAGGACTGCGTAGGTAGATGTCAGCGGTCTCCGTACCTTCCCCTGCGAGTTTCTGAGTGAGGGGGCCTCGAGCTAGTCCGATGCTCACAAGGAAGTCTTCAGTGATCATGGGGATGATTCTAACTATGGATTCACTGTACATACTATCCCTCATTAGGCGAGTAAACACTAGATGATCACGGATGACCCGTCAACTGAATTGTCAACGAGGGGAGGAGACCACGACACTCTCTGTGAGCAACTTGCAGTGCTTGGGCGGGCGCTCGGAGTTGATGTAATCCGGCCCCACGACGTCAGTATCCTGAGCCCCCTCGAGCCCACACTTGACAAAGCCTATGCTTGCTCTTGACCTGAATGGGCACTCCCAGCAATTCTTCACAGTGATCTGGATCATGATGTCACACGCTCCATTCCCATTTTGGGATGTGCTTTCGCATGATGGTGACTTGCTTTAACGCTTCAGTGTCGTTAGCAGCCATCATCATGACTTTCCCCACTGAAAGCTCCTCAAACAAAACAACATTGGCCGACCTTGCAGCCCACGCCGCATCGACTGTTACTGCGCTTTGGGGATCGACAGCACGCGCGAGCTTCTCTGCTGCTTGTGCACTTACACCTCCCGTATAGCCATCGAGCCAATCCTTAGCCCACAGCTCGACCCCTGGTATTCCGCAACTGAGTGCCTTGTCCCTAATCAGCTCCGCAAGCATCTCAGTGATGGCAAGATGAATCGCTGGCTTAATTGAAGAATACTCATCGGGGGTCAGGCTCACACGCAGTGAGTGGAGCATGTAATCGGCTCGAGGGCACTTCTCCTCAAACCAGATAGCTTGAGTACAGTTTGGGCCGCATGACTTCCTGTCCCGTACGTCTGCAGCACTCGCACCGTGATCTTTACCCCACTGCTCTGCACTTCTGATTTTGTCTACCATGCCTGTGTCTCCTTTGTTAGCTCTGCCATCAAACAGTCATTGCATCGAAGAGTCCAGCCCTCTCCAGGGGCACCGTTCTTCCCTGCTCCGACTTCCAGTAGATATTTATCTCGCAATGTGCTCTGCTTTACCCCAGCAAATAGGGCACAGCAAGGGAGCTGCCCAAACTTCATCGTTGCAAACCAAGGGCAGAAGTCACCGGGGGCCGAGGCGCAAGTTGTATCTCCTGAGTCAATCTCAACTTTGAGCTGCTTTTGCCCTATTTGAATGCTCAGTGTTCTTTTCATTGGTGCGGGGGCTCCTTCTTGTGATGCACCCGACACATGTGGGTTATGGTTCCGTCGTTGCTGAGCATCCATAGAATAGGGATATTCGGTTCGATGAGATCCTCGATATATCCGCGCCCGGTATCGAGCTTCCCGACGCGCTCAATGATCTCGTCGACTTCAGGCCCTTCTACCCCATACAGTGATGCGATCAACCCCCTCACATACCCATTTTTTGCTATCAGCTTCATTGACCCTCTCCTTTCTTTTCACTCAATGCCTTAGCTATCGTGCTCAAGTGCTCAGCTATCGTGTCCAGCCTACGCATAAGATCGACGGCATCAATAGGAGACTCAGCTAGCTCCAACTCGTAAGGCATGAATGCCCTATACTCAACCCCCCCTAGATGGGCATTCCCACTTTCGTCAACTTCCGTCACACGATAGATCTGGTCGGCACCCTGCTTTCGATGCAGAAGATCCGCGCTGTCACCAGTGACAACTTTTACTCGCATTCCTACTTTACATGTGTTCACATTAATCTCCTTGAATGTTCAACAGCGTCCCGACGTCCTCGAGATGAAGTCCCGAGGGGCGACCCACATCGAACCAATGACCGCAGGTGCACCTGGTCCTGTCCTGTGTCTCTGTGACACTTGGGCAGACCGGGATGCAGATCCCGCAACTTGCACAGGTGACTGAGCTCGTGTCAATGTGCTCAGGCTTCGGAGGAACAAAGCGCACCCCCGGATACACGGGAGCCGGTGCGCATGTTTGCTTGGCCTCGAGCTCGTTCGTGGCCCAAAGCCTCCCACCACAAAAAGGACACTTCGTCTTGATTTTCATTTCATGCTCTCCATTTACTCGGCAATAAGTGGGTCCAGCAGCAGCGAGACTGCTCGATCCGTAGCTTCCTCGCGAGTCATGTACACAAGCCCAGTGGTTTTGTCACGCCAAAGATCTACGCCTTCGACCTTGACCACTCCTAGTCTCTGTGCACGAGCTATCTCACACTGCTCTTTCTGATCTTCTCGCAGCATCTCTTTGGCATACCATGCCTTCCGCTTCTCTCGAGGATACGATCGTTCCATTTGTGCCCATAAGACTTGATCAAGCGCCATGAGGTTTACTTCCGAAACGGACGTGTGATCGTCGTCCCGTCGCTCAGCTTGTATTTGAGCCCCTCTTCAGTGAGCTCACCATATTGATAGGTCGTCTGAAGGAGCCCCCATGCCTTGTCGAGCGTGATCTTTCTCTCGTCGACGAGCTGGTCCGCAACATCATCGAGGCAAGCATCCCCTGCATAGACCTCTCGGCGAAGCGCATTGACAGCCTCGGGCTTGAGGTCTGCCATCTTCTTCGGGTTCTCCGGCGTGCCGAAAATGATCTCCGGGTGGAGCACGGCGATCATCCGGTGTTGCTCGTCCATGAGGATCTTGGCTTGCTTGATCCACTCCAGGATCACAGTTCTATATGGTCCGGGGGTCAACATCTTCACTCCTCTTGTTCGATCAGCGCCATGATTGCGTCTTCAGCGATGTGACTCCAATCGTGGGCTGCGTCGGAAGCCTCATAGAGCGCTGCGAGCCGTGCGCCCTTGACCTCCTCCTCGGCGGCTTCGATGGCCTTAAGTATCGACTTCCGAAGCCTGCCATCGAGCGATCCTGCTATGCGGCGCAAGTCATCGATGGCGCGGCTACTCATCTTCGCCCTCCTCCTCGGGGATCTCCCGATAATCGAATCCCAAGCACTCGTCGATGATCATCGCGAGGTGGCAGAAGGTGTATCCTCCGGGGCAATAATGATCGGCGATTCGCATGCACGGGAGACAGGTACGGGACGAGTCAACCGCGCCGTCCCACTTCCCCACTGTGTACTGGTGACGCTCTCCGACCACGATGTCAGCGTCGCACTCGCAGCAGTGGTGGACCTTCGCGGCCTTGACGATCCTTCGGCTGAAGAAGCTCGGCGCATCGAAGTCGGATGTGTCGATGGAGCAATCGCAGTTCATCGACTTCCCTTCCCGTGAGTCAGTGGCTTGCGGAGCCACTCCGCGAGCGCGTGCGGGTTCTCGTCGGGTGGCTCATACCCACGGTAGGTGCAAGAGGGCTGATCGATCCCCATCCGATCCCCGCGAGTGATGGCGTCGTCGAGATCGATGACGCGCTCAACTCGAGTCGGCGAGACGAAGGGCTCGGGAACGCCACCGAGGGGGAAGCAGCGGCGAGTCACCACGGTCTCCGAGTCATCGCACTCGGACCAGTGGCTCCCGTCAGTTGACTTCATCGTGACATGCCTTCCATCAGGCATGATCCGGTCGCGCTTGATCTCGACGACTTCCGGGGATTCCTCGAAGGGAAAGACAGCGGACGCTGGGAAGTAGCGATAGATATCCCCTGCAAATATCAGCGCGTAGTCTCCGGTGCGGTCGATTTCTTTTCCTATGACGGCTGGCTTGCCGACAAATTCCTCGAGGCTATCGGTCCATGCGAGATATCGAGTAGACTCGAACTTTCGGGCGATGACCTTCTCTCCGAGCTTGAAGAGCCGTCGCTCCTCGAGAGAATACACCGGCTCAACGGCACTGAAGGGGAAGAAGTACATATCGGCGTCCGCAAACTCCACCCCGACGTAGCGCTCCTCGACTTCGACAACAAGACCCCGTTCCCCGTCGTATTTCTCCATAAAGTCTTGCCAGGGGCAACCTGGGATTGACGTGAACTTGTGCGCGATGACATGGTCATCAAACTTAACTTTTGTCATGCCTCAATCTCCTTCCCAACTTGCGCCAAGAACGCATCGACTTCGTCGAGGTTCACGTTGGCCCTCCCAAAGATCTCGCGAAGCCGCGCGGTGCTCGGAGTCTTGGCCAGCCAAGCTTTCTTTTTTTCTTCCCTGCGACGTTGGAGTTCCCGCAGCGCGTCGGTGCGACTCACGATCGACGGGTTGTTCTCCTCGGTCAGCGCGTAAACAGCGCTCGTCCGCCTCGGCGGTTTTCGTGTGAGAGCTCCCAGCTCGGCGTGAGTGAGCTCTGAGAAGTCTCCGCGCAAAAGCATCGACAGGGTATGCGCAGTCCGACGTTGAATCTTGTCCCCGAGGAACTTCACCAAGACCCCGTGATCAACCTGCACCCGGTCGAATTTCGGACTCAGCTCTCTGTACTGGCGAACAGCCTCAATCGTTTCCTTGTCAAGGACCGTCGCGCACTGTATCAGCCGAGACAGCCTTCTCAAGGTGTGGTGGAGCCCTCCGTGGAGCCGTTCGGATCGGTGTAAGCAACGACGGTCGCTCCTGCTCAACATGAATCGACTCATGACTCAATCTCCTTCAGCTCATCCTTGGATCGAACGACGACGACCAGGGGGGAGCTTATCTTGCAGCCAGCCCCGTCCATGTTGATTGCACCGTTCTCGATCTTGACGCTCACAGGAGCGTGATGCACCGTCTCCTTGGTGTGATGATGGTGTACCGTTTCCAGAGTACGGTGGATCGTCTCGCTTGGTCGTCTCCCGAGGGATCGAACCAGATCGATGCCTGAACAGATCGCGCTGAACACGCTCGCTCCTGCGCACACCGCGATCACCCATGAAAAAAGCTCTTCGCTCATGACTTAGTCTCCCAGATGCTCGCAGATATACTCGTTGATGATGTCGCCCTCGTCCTCAGTCAGCTCGCAACGGAAAAGAATGCGCTTTTCGTTTCCATTGATGGAGTCGTAGGACTTTCCGACCAGGCCAAGAAGCTTCTTCGCGAGCTTCTCATCCTTCTGTCGAATGATCGCGACTCCATGCCGATCGAAGGTTGCCTTTGTCGACACGCCCTCTGAGTCTACTTCCCAAAAAACGAGGCTCATGACTCACTCTCCTTGACGCAATTCTTCACCGGCATAGCAGATGCCTCACGCGATCCTCGATTTGTAATCTTCCCAGATGCCCCAGTAATCTTTAGGGCTCGGAGTATCAAAGGAGTCATCGTAGACCTCAATGCAGGCACCCTTTATGTTGTGTACCATGACTTGGTACTTCTCGTATTCCCAGATGTAGAACTTACGTCCTCCGATGACAGCGCAGCCAGTCTGCTGGCCAAGCTTTTTCTTGTGAAACGTGACGACGGGCTCCCAATGTGGACCTCTCTGTGTCACGGTCGCGACGTACTCATCGAGAAACTTGTGGTTAAGCTTGGCATCTCTGATCAGGATGCTTTCAATCGGATTACTCGAACGTATCTTCATCTCCCGTCTCCTATACCCGATGGCTCCAACGGATGAGCTTCAGTGCCTTTGTGAGGTCAGCCGTCCCGACTATGCGGGGATGGTGCTCAAAGAAGTGATCGAAGTTGATCTCGTGCAAGACCACGATCACTTGAACATCACGAGCGAGCGCAGCTCCGATCTCGATGGCTGACCCCGTCATCGCCGTGCCCATCTCCTTAGAAGTTTGGATTCCTCTGCATCAAGTTTGGGTTGGGAATTTTTCATGCAAAGTCCAGTTCTTGTTGCAGGAGGCTATTGAGCATGCGCTCGGTTTTCTGAAGTGCTTCGCTCATGCCAGTGGCTTCGGTCAGCACAAAGCCAAGTAGACGAGGTTCGGATATACAAGATGGTGATTGAATGCCGGAACCAAATGCACCATCAATTTCTTGTAGATGCCGGGCAAGTGCAGTTGCCGCTAACGGCGGTACGGCATTTCCAATTTGCTGCGTAACACTTGCAGCATTGCCATGGAATCGATAGTGGTCTGGAAAAGTTTGTATTCGCGCACATTCACGAATCGTTAGTGGTCTGTGTTCGTGCGGGTGGATAAATTCCCGTGGTGCCACCCCAGTGATAGTGAGGCTCTGTAAGTCTCCATGTAGTCTTTTAATGCCTGAAGGTGCGCCGCCTCGCTTCTCAGAAGGAGTGCCATCCATTACACGGCGAAACGCACGCCGCTTAAAGCTGGCATGCTGATACTCCTCAGGCAAGTTTTTCATGGTCTGCCCAGGTTTAAGCAATGAGTACAGTTCTTCATCCTTTGCAACTGTTGAATGAAAATGCTCTGTAACGCTTCCGATGGTGTTTTCAGCACGCATTAATTGGTCGAAGGAATTAGCCGCCTCCGCCGCCAAGTAGGGTACTGTCGCCGATCGTGATCGTGCGGGGATACCAAGCCCAGCGAGCGCTTGATCAAGCGTGGGCGCGAACGGCTTTGCGCTTGGTTTCTTAGACTTGCCCGAATCATACGAGTAAGTTTCGTCGGGCAGGCTAAAATTCACGCCCAAGCGATTGCCGATTATCAACACGCGCTTTCGTGTCTGCGGAACACCATAGGCAGCAAGGTTGGCCTTGTGAACTCGCACCGAGTAACCAAGCGCCAAGAATTCACGCACTAAGGCAAAAACATCCGCGCCATGACCCGAAGTGAGTAGACCCTCAACATTCTCAAAAATAAACCACCTTGGGCGGACTTCTGCGACTATTCTAAGATAATTAAAGATCAGTCGATTGCGTGGGTCTTGTGCGTCACGCGCGCCAGCAGTGCTAAATCCTTGGCATGGGGGGCCTCCAATAACTGCGAACGGTTCCTTTGCGCTCAAGAGCTTCCGGAAGAAACTTGGCTCAACAGCCAAAAGATCAACATTGTGGCAAGGGCTTCCGATATTTTCTTCGTATGTGGCGCAAGCATCCTTATTGATTTCTGCTCCGCAAATCGGCAGCAGCCCAGCGTTGACAAAACCAAAGGAGAAGCCACCGGCTCCCGAGAAAAGGGATAAAACTGAATCTGACTTCGTGTTCGCGATTAGCATGATTGTTTGTGACTACCTCGGGTTTCCTGTAAATACCGTGCAAGCATGTTCGCACCCCCTAACGTTCCGGTTGCAGCGGCGGGCCATGAAGCCTCTTTGAGCCTTTGCTTCGTCTCGGGATGCAGCCCTGTTGCGCCCTCCTGCACCTCGGGCTCTGCGGGGGGCGGATACATCTTCAACTCACGCCGGATGAGCTTCGGCCTCTTCGGATTCGGTGCTTTTCTTTTCACTCTCGCCGTCATATCTCTACCCTCCAAGGGGAGCCAGTCATCTCCCAGCAATCATACTCATTCGTCGATTTTAGTTCGAGCTCTCTTTGTTCTGTACTATCCCTCTTCCATTGCTCTCTTAAGCATTGCAAATCTTGCGCTGTCCACTTGCGCTCACACAGCTTTCATGGGTGTATCCATCAAAGGCTCGGGCACCATGCGCCAGCGCCCCGTTTCGGGATCGATAGCGTCTTCCCAGCGATCTTGCTTTCCGTCCCATGGCAAAAAGCTGACCTGCGCGCCAAGGCGCTGAGCGATCCGCCTCTTCGCCTTTCGCACCAGCCAACTAATCCCGTCGAGCGGGAATTCATAGGAGATATTACCCCGATGCTTCTTGCACTTAATGCGGGCGTTGAAGTCAGCATTGTACAGCACCACGAGCATTTCTGCAGGGGTCATTTTCTCATCTAGGTAGATCGAATAGAGGTCACTCATCTTCCACCCTTCCTTAGACATGCGCTGCTTAAGCCGAGTAAGGCATGCTAACTCTTGTGCACGTTTTCCTTCATAATACACAGTTATGGGCAAGTGGTTGTTGTGAACTTTGTACTGGAGAAAGTCACTAAAGCTTGGGATGACACTCTCATACACAGCCAGCTTCAAACACGCCTTTTTGGCCCGGCCAGTGACAAAACAGGCGATGCCGGTGGCAGCCGAGAGTTCGTCGGGTCGCATGAGGGCCTCTCCAGCACCAGGGGTCGCAGCGGCGATGAGATCCTCCAGTTGGTCAATTATGTACCTGAGTGGGTCAAAGACGTCTGTATCTTCACTGCACACATCATCAGCTTGCCGCAACCCGAAGCGGATAATCCCTTCGTCGATTTCATCTTCCCCTACAATAGATGCAAGGCTCGTTCGTTGATAGCTGTACTTATCCTCGACCGTCAGAGGCGCTATCTCGGGAGACCACATCCTCGACAATGTTTGTGCTCTGATACCCCTAAATGTATCTTCTTCCTCTCTTTGCTCCAGCTTGTCTTCCCTAGCTAGTGTGCGCTTGATCTCCTCATATCTGAGCAGCTCATCGCCACTTCTAATAGGAGGCTGGACATAAACAACAGACGCCCCTTGTGACTTAAGATATATAGCGAGAGGGCTAGCAAACTTATCTATCCCGGCAGAGCCAACAGGAAGCAACCTGGTACTTGGCTCAAGCTCATTAGAATAGTGAATAAACTCACTCTTTCTCAATTTTAATTCACGCTTCTTTGCCTTACCCCACACTTTTTTCGACCTATTTGACATACTTTGATCCTCCTCACATGTTACCTTGGGTGTTGTACTGAGCAGCAGCGGCGACTGTATGTAAAGCTATTTGTTTTATTTCTCATTCGACCACCTTCACAATGCCCTCTTGGGGCGACCTCTTGCCAAGAGTCGATCCCAGCTTGAGCGGATCTTCCTGAGCTATCTTGAGCCCCTCACTGATCAGCTCGGCCTCTCTCTTCTTGGATGCACTCAAGATCAAGTACACGTCCTCTTCCCCTCTTAGCTGAGCAACAACCTTGCTCAGCTTGTTTACAGGAGAGGGTCTCGGGAGTGAGCTAGCACGGGCTCGCTTACGCACCATCATGTTGCCACTGCTCCTTGTGTCATCGCAATAGCTTCTGGCACGAAGGCCATGAAGAAGTCGGACATGTAACAGTCGTTGGTCAGCAAGAGTTGAATCTGTGCCATCTTGACACACATCATGTCGATGTCTAGCCCGGTGATGATGCACTTACTCGCGGCGTCTCGCCCGTATCGCTCAGCTATCGCGGATCGGAACGCCAAGGCCATGACTCCCGATCCAACGCAGGGCTCGTTGAACGAAGGGGCCTTCTCTTCAATGTCGATGTCTGTCGTGACGATTGCTGCCATACATTGAGCAATGGGCCAAGGGGTGAAATACTGGCCGAGCCCCGACCGCTTCCACCTCGATGCTTGGTCCTCGTACACGGGACCGAGGATGTCGGAGTAGTGCCCTTCCATAAGGAAGTGGTTGACGAGGATGCCGAAGCCCTCTGCCGCGAGCTGTACCGCTTCAGGCTGCATTCGACGTACTGTCTCCATGTATAGCTCTTCGGCTCCCGGAGAGTATCGGGTCAGGGTGTAGCACCAAAGATCGATGCACAGCCCGAAGGTGTCGTGTGAGTTGTGGTTTGCAGCGTAGCATCGATCCATTACCCGCGAGAGCTTGTCGAGATTGCCCGACTCACGAGCTGATTCGAGGTTGATGATTTCATCGTTGCGTGGTGCAAATGACCACCTTGTGCCTGGTTCCACACATGGAAGTTTTAGTTGTATGGGCTTAGGGTGCTTGCTCATTCTTAGTGTTTACACTATATCAGAGAGCCTGTCAACGGGGTGAGATAATTATTTTAGGCGAATTGTGGTACAAAGGATGCAGTGAGTTGCTTTATGCCCATACTAACCGAATTGATCCAAGTCCGCGAGCAATGAAGCGAGAAGCTCTTTCTCTCCGCCGTCCCCTCGAAGTGCTGAATATGTTCCGTTGACTCCTTGAGTCTCCGCGCCCAAGGTCACTAGGTCATCCATCTTGTCAATGATTCTCATCTTGTAGAACTCGTCTATCGTTCGCTCTGCCACGAAGTAGCGCATCGACACCGGACGTCCATTGAGCCGAGAGAAGCGCCCGTCGAGCTGAATGAGCGCCCCCGGTGAGTCCGGGAAAGCTCCCACAAGTACGAGGTCTGTTTGCTGGAGATCGACGGAGTCTCTAAGAGATCCGAGGGTAGCGACAATGATTGCAGGACCTTCGCGTTTCGCGTTGAACTCCTCGATGACCGACACACGCTGAGCTGCAGCCATCTCCCCGGTAACGCACTTGACCCATAAGCTCTCTCTCACCTCCCGTGGTAGCCTAGCTGCAAACTTGTCCCCTGAAACGGTAACACTAATCCGGTGGGCGATCCTTCGGCGAGTCGTAACCCACAAAACCTTCAAGCTGCTCGACAGTGCGTCTGCTGCTGCATCGAGCACAGCAGGAACCTTCATCTCCGCTGCACGATCGAGGGCGGTCTCTATTGATCCTCCCTGATACTTGGTCAGCTCTCCATCAAAGGGAACGATCGTGACATCACGAGAGATGGGAGGCATCTGATCTGCGACATCGGAGCGCTTGATGATGACAAATCGGTTCTTGAGCAGTACATCAAGCTCTTCTGTGTTTGTCTCTCCATTAGCAACGAGTCCTCCCCACTGGCCTATTCTCCCGTCACAGAAGTGAGTGAGGAAGTTCCACGCTGACCCAAGCAGGTTAGGGAGCACCACATCTACCTGAGCAAAGAGGTCTCGCCTACGATCGATGATCGGAGTTGCGGTTCCTGACATCACGATGCCCCCTCGTGCGCGGACGGAGTCCGCGAGGGCTCGGCAGAAGTGGTACCGCAAGCGATGGAGCTTACCATTTCTCATCTTGGGAGGCTTATGACCTCCTTTGATCTCATGCACCTCATCGAACACGATAGCTTTCCACGGAACCTTTACCAGCTCAGCAAAGCGGGACTCGAGCACGTCATAGTTCGTCGATACGCCAATGCTCTCTGAGAGGGCGGCGTCGATGGAGGTATACGTTCTTCTCCCGAAGGTGTTATGTATCCCCGGAGGATGCACGGAACCTGCCCACACAATGCCGGGGGCATAGTCGGCACCGAGGCCCCACGTTGCATCACGCGTGAAGACATGTCGACCGAGAGCCTTCGTGACGAAGAGGATGGGGGATGGATATCCCCTCAGCGCCCACGCGAGGAGAAGCATGAAAGTCTTACCGATGCCTGTAGAGCACCACAATCCTACGCGCTGCTTGCTCGCGAGAAGTGCTGCTGCCTCTCGCTGAAAGGGCCAAGCCTTGTCCCACCCCGCTATGCACGCAGAGCGCGACACGACCCAAGACTCGTCGAGAATTCCAGAGCTGAGTCTGAGCGAAGGCTGTTTACATTGTTCTTCGGTCATCGCTAGCCATTCTAGGGAAGCTCATGGAGCGTGTCAAGGAATAGATCCCACACCACAAGGCTAACTGAGTGAGTCTGTACGAAGTAGCTTGACGTACGCGGCCATCATCACCTAACATCCACTGCTTAACCGTGATGCGGACCTTGGCGAGGCCACGCACCCGAGAGACTATGATGATTCCCGAAGGACGCACTTGCGCGCCGACGGAGCATTGCCGCCTCGGAGCCATGAATGAGTGAGACAGACGAAAGTGGGAGGCTAACTGACCCGATGACGGGGCCTGTAGAGGAGGATAAAGATGATTTCTGGGCAGGAGTAAGCGATGCGGGGCAAGGGACCATATTGAATGCTGGAGACATCATAAAGAGGGCTTCGGAGGTAGTAAAAGACAGAAAGCCAATAGACTGGATCGTTGAAGGTGTGCTCCCTGCCGGGAGCTTTGTTACGTTCACAGGACCCCCTAAGCTCGGCATGAAAACGGTCATTTCGATGCACCTCGCCTTATGTCTTGCTCGAGGTGAGCCCTTTCTAGGATTCGAGACAAAAAAATGTGACGTGTGGATGCTAAATCTCGAGGATGGCTATCAGATGATGGCCAACAGGCTCTACGCATTCGGTGTGAGAGAAACCGACGTGGACCTTGAGCTATCTATCTTGACGGATGAGGAAAACTTCTCGAGTGCGTTCGCTCTCATGTGTCAACGACGCCCTGCCGTGGTGATCATCGACCCCATGATAGAGCTTGAGCTTCTATGGGGAGTCACGAACGAGAATGACTCCGTGCAGGTATCAGGGGTCATGAAGAAGCTCAGAAACGCTGCACACAAGCTAGGCATCACGATCATGATCATACACCATGCAGGAACGAAGTCAGACCATCGAGGATCTACTGCACTGAAAGGGAGCACTGACGGGTGGTTCACCATAAAGTGGGTCAAGTCTAAGCGATGTCGTACACTTTCATGGCAGCCTCGTGGGGCTGACCGAGGAGAGATCGATGTAGGTGTTGTCTTCGCTGACGATACGGTCACTGTCGACTGCCTAAGCGGTCCTCGATGGGGAGACGATATTGAAGACGGCATGGAAGATGACGAGCTGTCCGATGTTGATGGGATGACCTCCGAAGGTTATCAGAAGATCTGCCAAGTCTTTCAAGAGTCTTCCGTCCCCCTTAGCAAAGAAGACGTGAGGAAGATATGCAAGCTCCGCCGAGGGGCCGTCAAAGCCGTCATGGAGCAGCTCGAGTCCACTGGTCTTCTGGTCAAGGAAGGGAAGAAGTGGAAGTGGGTATCAAGGGCGGCTGACGCAAGCGACTCTTTCGATCCAATCCCTCCAGAGTAAGCTGCTCTCTAATTTGTGCTCACTTGTGAGCACGGTTTAGTTCCCACTTCAGCGATCTCACTTGCTTGGTCACGAGTTGCTAACCAAGTAGAGGCGTGATCTCCATGGGCGTTCGGGCCTTACGGCCCCAGTTTCCCCCAAGCCGTGGGTACTGTTCCAAATTTAACGCGGCATTCACATCTCGATCTCCCGTACACCCGCACACCGCGCACTTGTATACCCTGTCAGTAAGACGCAAGCGTTCCTCGCCTGTTTTGCTATTCCCACAACATGAACAACGCTGTGTTGAGGGAAAGAAGCGATCAGCAACGACAATGTTTCCGCCGAGCGCTGCCGACTTGCAGAGCATCATTGGCTTGAACATGCCAAGACTGACATCCGACGCAGCTCTTGCCAGCTTTCGATTCCGTATCATGAAGGCTATGCTCAAGTCCTCGATCACCACCGTTTGATTTTCACAGCAGAGACGAGTTGTAACTTTATGCCAAAAGTCTTTACGGATATTCGCTATGCGTTGATGCAGCCGAGCAAGCCGAATACGCGCCTTCGTTCGGTTCTTTCCACCCTTCTCCCTGCGGGACAGTAGGCGGGCCTCTCGCCGGAGCTGCTTCAGCTTGCACTTCAACGGCTTGGGAGCGTCAATCACCTCACCATGAGAGGTGACAATCGCTGTCTTGAGCCCGAGATCGACGCCAACGATTTCATGCGTGTGAACGTGTTGCACGGGATCGACCGCAACATCCACGTTAACCGCAATGAACCATTTGTCCGCTTGGCGAAATACACGTCCCGACATGACCTTGCCCTGAAAGCGAAGATGCTCGAAGGTTCGCACATCTCCGATCACTGGCAGTCGAACAACACCTCGCTTCCCCCGCCGACGAAACGAGAACTTATCATTGGATACATAAAACGAGTCATGCACGCCACGCTTCTTGAACTTTGGATACGAAATTTTCGGACCCTTGCGTTTTCCGCTACACGGCGCGAAGAAGTTGCTGAATGCCCGCCCGAGATCAGCGAATGCTTGGCTATTAGCGTCTCGTGGGCTCTCGTAGACCCAAGGGAACTCATCGCCCTTGATCGCATTGAACTGCTTCTTGAGCTTGAGAGCTGACGGCTTCTCACCTGCTTGATACTGACGAGTCCACTCAGCGAGCGCCCAGTTGTATGTGAACCGGGAGACGCCAGCAGCCCGAGCGAGCGCATTTGCTTGCTTGATGGTCGGGTCTAGCCGAATGACGTGCCCTCGAATCATGGGGACAACGCCGCCTTAAGCGTCTTCCGGTAGTTTCGCAAGCCATAGAGTCGCGACGAGAAGCAGTGGACAATAGTCATTAAGTCCTCGACCATCTCTCGCTCAGGACTCAGCTTCTCCTGACCCAAGACCAACAGCTCACACTCGTGTGTGGTGCAAAGGTGCTTCAGCAGATCAAAGCCAAACCGCGTGAGTCGATCCTTGTGCACGACGATCAAGTGGGATAGCTCACCACGCACCACGCGGTCTACAATATCCAAGAAATGCTTTCGCTTGAAGTTAAGCCCATCCCCGATCTCGGTCACGAATTCGACGTTTGCCAGCCCGCGAGATGCACAGAAGTCCTCTAATACAGACCGCTGGTTCTTTAAATCAGGCCGCTGCGCTTGTGAAGAAACGCGGCAGTACGCTACCGCCACGCGGACACGTACCGCCGACGTCCGTCCCAAGTAGTGGTCGAGGTCGGCCTTCATCCAATAGCGGCGACCTGATGCTGTACGGTGCGCCGCCAGCGAGCCGTCACGGTCCCAGCCCTGAAGCGTCTTTGGGTGGCGTCCAACGTAAGCCGCCGCTTGTCCGGTTGTGAGCCCTTCGTGTGCCATCGCTATCTTATTTACACCTTATCGGAGCTAGAGTCAAGCTCCCATCTCTTCAATCTGTATGTCTCGTATTTGTATAGCACATCACTAAACCGTATGGCTCACACCTGTTATGATTATTGGCCCATACTGACACACAGAGCCAGTATGGAAGATGGTCCCCTCAAAATACAAGACCTGCAATGATATATATTATTGTTGCAATGCACACGGGGCGGGTTGACAATCCCATGAATCTCAAGTGAGTTCAACCTATTACAGCGTTGTGCATTGCAACAAATGCCCAACCCGCCCCACCCGCCCCGATTTTCGGGGCAGTTTTTTGTCAACCCGCCCCAAAAATCGGGGCGGGTGGGGCGGGTTGGGGGCCACAGACTACAACGAGCGTTGCAAGCATTCGTTATCAGTTATCTTTTTCGGCCAATCTTATGCCGGAAAAAATCGGGGCATGTTGGGGCGGGTTCGGTTTTTTTCTTCTCTTGACCACCCTCAACCGCAGCCAACAGAGTTCCACCCTACCCAACCCCGCCCCCTTAAGGGGCGGGTTGGGGAGGGTGAACTGTGGGGGCGGAGGTGGTTGAGTCGGGGAGGTAGGATTAGAATCCTCCTCGCAACACGATAACGACCCCCATCGATTGAGGTGTGACGCGCAAGAATGAGACACAGATGAAACGAGACACGACTGAAACGAGACACGGCTGGATTGATCTCATTCTGCCCCTTCTCGATTTGTGTTGACATGCGAGCTTGGCAAAGATACTCTCAGCGGCATGGACAAAACCGCAACCGTTGATTGGCGCACGCTCACTCCTGAGATCTGGGGGGAGCCCGAAGGCACAACGAGTGATTCAGCGAACGATGTTGAGCTAGCCCCTGCCGTATCCCAACGCGACATGTCCCCCCCGAGCGACGGGTTTGCTCGCATACCTTGCCTTGCAGGGCCATGTAAGCACTTTCTGGAGATCTCCCAAGTCACAGGGCTTGTGAAGGGCAAGACAGTCACGATCGAGACAAGGCGACGCTATCGCTTTTGCCGCTTGCTGAACGAGGAAAGCGGGACGATGACTCTGCACGAATTCACGTTCCGTTACTGCACCAAGTACGCCCCCCCACTTCTGTCACTCGACGGATGGGCATGGAAGGTCAAGTCATCCCACTTGCTCATGAAAGCAGCTCTCCGGGATCATGTGACGCCCTCTCCTGCGCTTCTCATTCTTCACACTCTATTCAGAAAAGGGGTGAAAATGGGATTGCTCACCCCACCAATGGATCACGATTCACTTGACGACGCTGCGTCTTACGATGATACTGACAGCACACAGGAAGGTGACCACCGATGACGACCGAACTAGAAGAGCAGCTCCAGGCTATCACGCCAGAGAGCATCCTGAATGAGGTTGCACAGATTCAAGAGCAGGCTAAGAAAGTCAAGCTTGGATATCTGGCAGCAAAGAAGGCCAAAGACCTCAAGAGCATCGACATGATCTTGCGTAGGGCTCCAGTTGTGGACCTGCCTGATATCATCGTGAAGCTGACCCAAGCCGTCTATGGCTCTCTGTACGTTGTGTTTCACAAGATTGGAGAGATCGACGAGTCGATCGATCACCTCGAGCGAGGAGTTGTTGAATCGCTCGATGATGATATCAATGAAGACGACGAGTCTGACGACGACGATGACGGAGAAGAGCTGAGTGAGGAGGAAGTTGCTGATATCACGGAGGGGCTTAGGCTCTCCGAAGTACGCCTGGAGAAGATGAGGCGTATTCTCAAGTTCTTGAAATCATTGGAAAACTCTTCTGTCATGACTGAAGATGGGAAGGCTGGAATCGAGTTGATCTCTAGTGACATTTTGTCACTCAGGGAGGACATCGACACCATATCATCCAATCTCGCCGCCGCTATGGGAGATGCAGCGCCATCTCTTGCGGAGAAAGTCACTGAAGATCTCACTGGCGCGGATGGGCTCCCTCCGGAGCTTGTGACTCACGCCAGAGGAGAAGCTGATCTGCCCCCAATCCCTCCGGAAGAGTTCATTGGGCCTGTCCAGCCCCGGTCGAACAGCGAAGATCCAGTCGACTAGAACTGTGCATAAAGCGTAGATTGTGTGAAAAACCTGCTCATGTACCTGCCCGTACCCTACTCATGTACTTGGAAAACGACCAGACGGTTGACTTGCACAATCGCCTAATGTACGCTTGTGCCCATCGGGTAACATACTCAACAGAAGGACAAACGATGCCCAGGCCGAAAAAAGACCCAAAAGCGGTAGCTAAGCCCAGAAGAAGGCTAAAATCTTCCGTCCATTTACCAGAGAAAAGGCCCCCAGTAGAGGAAGACATCAATCGAGAAGAAGACCCCTCAGGGCTCCCAGAAAGCGACGATGGAGGTGAGGTAATGGCTCCTGCACCCGTTCCAGAGCACGGGCTGACTCCGAAGGGCACACCTTATGTGAGCGACAACCGAGTTGATGGAAGCACCCCTGATGATGAGAAGGCGCGAGACTTCAATGAGTGGATGCGCCGAATCAAGAAACACCTCGAACAAGATCCTGATCAGTACATGTTCCGAATCATGCGAACCTACCCTCGCATGTCACCCGACAACCAGATCATGACTGGACCTGTTATGACTGTGTTTACCCCCTTCTGTGAAGAGTGGATGGGCTATGTGTTCTCCGATGGCGGAAGGTTCAACGTCCAGTACATTGGACCAAAGGGAACCATCGTTCGGATGTTTGCCAACGTCTCTATCCCCAAAAGGTTCATGTCAGAGGGAACAAAAGCAGAGCTAGTCAAGCTCACCCCATTCTTTGACGATATCCCAAGTGTAACCAAAAATATCGAGGACCGGATTGTTCAGCGCGAGGGGAAGAGCACATCAGCTTTCGCCCCAGAAGGAAGCACAGCAAACATGAAGATCCGATCGCGCAGCGAAGATGACGAGAGCGAGGGAGAGGAAGAGGAAGAGGACGAGGACGATCGAAGGGCGAGGAGGTATCGCCAGATCCCTCCGATTCCGTATGCCCCCCCTCCTCCTATCCGAGATCCTGGTCAAGACATGTTCGCCCGCTTTGCAGAGAGGGCAACTGAACAGAACGCTCGTCAGCTTGAGCTTGCACAAGAGAGGGCAGACCGCTCACAGGCTGAGCTGATGAAGAGCCTTGCCGGAGCAAACTCGAAGGGAGGAGGCATGCAAGAAGAGATGATGCTGAAAATGGTGTCAACTCTCACTGAGGGTATCATACACAGGTCAAGTACTCCTCCTGTAAACGAGGACACCAGGAGAGAGGTCGAGCGATTGCACGGCGTCGTCTCTGAAATGACAAAGGCCAATGCTCAAGAGATCATTAGGATCACGAACGACTACAAAACCGAAATGACATCCCGTCTCAACGAGGTACGAGACAACAACGACAGAACCCTTCGAGAGATCACCGAGCGACACGCATCTGCGCTCCGTGAGACCAACGACAGGTACCAAGACAAGATCTCAGACACTTCTCGATCACGAGACGATCACGAGAAGATGATCAGAGAGCAGCTCACGGAGGCGAAGCTCCTCTTGAGCGCGAAGGAGTCCGAGGTCAACCGGCTCAACACGGAGGTCATGCGCCTCAGTGGAGAATGCACGCTGGCGAAGGCCGAGCTTCAGTCACGCTCTGCTGCCCATGAGATGGAAGTAAAGAGTGCCGTGCTTGAAGCCAAGTTCGCTGGGAAGAAAACGGACGAAGATCCAATCTCTACCTTCGTCAACAAGATCAAGCAAGCCAAGGAGCTCTCAGAGTCGCTGGGAGAGCAGCTCGGCAGTAGCTCGAAGTCAGACAAGACTGACGAGAAGAAGTCGAGAATCGATGGGATCGTCGAGGTAGCGAAAGCACTCGGGGGGTCGAAGGAGTTTCGCAGCTTGGCCTCAACCGTAGTTGAAGGGGCAGGAAAGGCAGCGGCGGCAGTGATCAAAGCTCGAGGGGAGGCGAAGGCCGCCCAGTCCACTTCTGCAGCCGCTTCGGCTTCTGTAGCTGACATCATGGCAGCTCACAGGAGGCAAAGGGCTGTGGCGGAAGGTGCGCTCGCAAACCCAGCTCCTATCAGACATATCGCTCAGGGAGTCACAGCGCCGTCAGCAGCTACACTTGAACCTGAGCCCACTTCGGTTATTGACTCAGTCATAGAAGCTGCCGACGACATTGAGAGAATTCGGCAGATTGCCGAGGAGCTCCTTGACCAAATCGAAGAGTTCGCGGCTCTGGAGACACCCCTCAGAGAGGCATCGGAGTACATGATCGAGAAGCTCATCGAGGCGTCTGGAGGATCAGAGGACGAGATCTTTGCTATGCTCGATGGGACGAGTGCAGAGAAGACGCTCAAGGAGCTAGAGCTTCCTGCGAACAGGCTATCTTCAGGAGCACTCGACTACATGGACAAGGTGATTGCCTATACCATCGAGTCGAGCAAGCCCATTCAGGCATGAAGTTGTAACCTTCCATCATTCCTTGCTACACATAAGGGATGACACACCGACCCCTTCCTCCCCATACGATCTCCCCCTATGACGGAACGAAGCGCACCGTCGATGCCATGCTCAAGATGGCCGATGGACCTAGAGGCGCTCAGTCGCTTCGGCTTCGCACTCTTGTCGAGAGCATCATTCGAGACATTGATCCCCGAGACAAGCTATCTCAGCTCGCTGCAATTTATCATTGGTACGAGACGCATCATACCTACACTTACGACCCGATCCCAACGGAGCTTGTGCGCGATCCCGTACGAGTGATCGAGGACATTGAGGAGAAGGGGCGCTTCCTTGGAGACTGTGATGACGCCGCAACCTTTATCACGGGGGCAGCTCGCTCGATAGGGATCAGGGCCTACCCCGTGAGAGTCGGGTTCCGAAAGCCGATGACCTACCAGCTCGGGGGAGTATCTATGCAAGGCCCTTCCCCCTTCTCACACGTTTTCGCCGTTGCAAAGGATCAATATGGAAGAACAGTCGCGATTGATCCGGTAGCAGGGGACCGCACATGGCGTATGCTCAGGCGAACAAAGACCTTTGGGTGAGAGTCGTACTTTTGC
>Ga0180007_10002438_pt1 | contig 22258 bp, 21 predicted proteins | sample MM_PC_MetaG_FD_121122 | JGI IMG/M metagenome (GOLD analysis project Ga0180007, IMG submission 121122) | Groundwater microbial communities from the Aspo Hard Rock Laboratory (HRL) deep subsurface site, Sweden - MM_PC_MetaG | ecosystem: Environmental > Aquatic > Deep subsurface > Groundwater... | reverse complement strand
GCTCCTAGCGAGCGTTGCACATACTGAAACGCTCTTTCACAAAACCTTCCCGCTATGTCCCGTGACTTCCCGGATAGTCCCGGTTATCCTGATCCCCACCTTCAATTATCCTGAACCTTCTCAATTGCCGGTGCCGCCGGAAGAGGTCGGGCCCTGCGGAGTCCCTTCGTGGCTCTCCAGGGCGCGGGCCACTTCGTCACCGTCCAGGGGGGCCCCCCGGCTGAAGATCAGGGCATTTTTCAAAGTGTTGGACAGTTCCCGGACGTTGCCGGGCCAGGAATGGCCGGTGAGCCGGGCCAGACCGTCACTGGTCAGTCCGGGATTCTCGCCGTCCATTTCGCGTGCGAAGCGGGTCAGGAAATAGTCCACCAACAGGGGGATGTCTTCGATGCGTTCGCGCAGCGGAGGCAGGTGCAGGGTCACGACCTTGAGCCGGTAGTACAGATCCTCCCTGAACCGGCCATCGGCCACGGCCGCTTCGAGATCGCGGTTGGTGGCGGCGATGATGCGTACGTCCACGGGGATCGGCCTGCCGCTGCCCAGACGCTCGATGTTCTTTTCCTGGAGCAGGCGCAGGATCTTGGCCTGGATGGACAGGGGCATGTCCCCGATCTCGTCCAGGAGGATGGTGCCGCGGTGGGCCTGTTCGATTTTGCCCACCCGGCGGCTGGAGGCCCCGGTGAAGGCCCCTTTCTCGTAGCCGAAGAGTTCGCTTTCCAGCAGGGTCTCGGGGATGGCCACGCAGTTGATGACCAGGAAGGGTTGTTCGGCCCTCAGGCTGTGCTGGTAGACGGCGCGGGTCACCAGCTCCTTGCCGGTGCCCGACTCGCCGCGGATCATGACCGTGGCATCGGTGGGAGCCACGCGGCCGATGGCCTTGTAGACCTGCTGCATGACCTGGCTGCGGCCGATGAGGGCGTCGCCGGAGGCGGACTCCGGATGTCCGTCCACCTCCACCCGGGAGCGGGTGAAGCGCCCGGCCTTGAGGGCCTCGTCGATGAGCTTCAGGATGGCCGGGATATCGAAGGGTTTGAGGATGTAGTCGAAGGCCCCCAGCTTGGTGGCCTCGATGGCCGTCTCGGTGGTGCCAAAGGCCGTCATGATGATCACGGGCAGGCGGGGGTCCTGGTGGCGCATGGCCCCGAAGGCCTCAAGGCCGTTCATGCCGGGCATGCGCACGTCCATGATCACCAGGTCGGGGCTCATTGTCTTGACCTCTTCCACCCCGGCTTCGCCGGATGAGGCGGTGCGCACGTCGTGCCCCTCGGTGACGAGCAGTTTGGAGAAGCTTTGCCGCAACTGGGCGTCGTCGTCCACGATCAGGATTGAAGCCACGAGTCCTCCCTTGTGCACGGCAGGCCGATGACGAAGGTTGCCCCCTGGGTCTCGGTGGAGTGGACGTGCAGCCACCCGCCGTGCTCGTCCATGATGCGCCGGGCGATGCTCAGGCCCAGGCCGGTGCCCTCTTCCTTGGTGCTGTAGAAGGGCAGGAAGATGTCGGACAGCAGTTCCTCGGGAATCCCGGGGCCGGTATCGGAGATCCGGATCAGGGCCACGCGGCCTCGGGGTTCGATGATCCCCTCCTCCTCGCGGATGTCGATCCTGCCCCCGCCTGTCATGGCATCGCAGGCATTGAGCAGGATGTTGACCAGCACTTCCTTGAGCTGGTCGTCGTCAACGGGCAGGATGGGCAGCCGTCTGTTGCGGATCACGTTGACCTCCACCCCGTGGGACTCCAGGCGGTGTCGCAACAGCTGCAACGCCGTGTCCACCACCTCCGACGGGCTCACGGGCTGTACCTTGAGCTTGGGAGGCCTGGCAAACTCCAGGAAGTGCTTGACGATGGTGTCGATGTGGCGGATTTCTTCGGAGATGACCTCGAAATCCTCCTTTTGCACGGAGTCCAGGCGCAGGGTCCGTTCCAGGGAGAAGAGGCGCATCTTGACCGAGGTCAGGGGATTGCGGATGGAGTGGGCCACGCCCGCGGCCAGTTTGCCCACCATGGCCAGCTTCTCTGACTGCACCAGGTGTTCCCGGCTTTGCTCCAGCTTGCTCTTGGCCTTGTCCATATCGTTGATCAGGTGGTGGACCCGCTGGCGCAGGGCCTCGACCTCGTCCCCCACGCCGTTGACCACGTTTTTTTCCTGGGTCTCCAGGGCGAGCTGGCGGATGGGCCCCAGCACCTGCCTGAGCAGGATCAGCACCAGCAGCCCCCCGAAGAGCACCGAACCCGGGAGCCCGATGCCCGCCATGACCGCGATCAGGTCGGCCTTTTCCTTGTATTTTTCGCTCTCCTTGTTCAGGAGTTCCTCGTGCCGGGCCCTGTAACTCTCGCACAGGTTGTAGAGCACCAGGAATTCATCGCGGACCTCCCAGTGCAGCCTGGCCCCGGCGTCGCGGTTTCCCTGTTTGTACAGCGCCAGGACGCGGTCGCGGTTGAGCACGTAGCGCAGGTAGTTGGATTCGATGTTGCTCAGGATCTCCAGGCCTTGCGGGTCCAGGTGCGAGAGCCGTGCCTTTTTGATCCATTCCTCGAACCGGCGATGGTGGAACTCCAGACGCTCCAGCCAGGCGGGGTCCTCATTCAGGAAATAATAGGTGGCGAATCCCTTCTGCATCACCAGGGCGGACTCCAGCCCCTGGGCCGCGGTCAGGGCCTGGATCTCGGAGTCCACCAGCGTGGTGTAGAGGTCGCGGGTGTGGGAGGCGTACCAGAATGTGACGCTCGCGCCGATGATGTTGATGGCCATCAGGCCAAGAAGCAGGAAATAGATTCGACCCCTGAGGCTCGGCTTGAGCATCCGGGTCAGCATGGTTGTGCTCATCGGTGGTTCATCCTTTGATTTCCCTTGATTCGTTCCATCGTTTCAGAGGGTATTGGAACATGGAAGGATGTAAAGCGAAAAATAACGAAGGATACTGGGGGACTGCTTCGCGCCCGGAATAACCGGGAGGCGGTGGATGCTGCGCTGCTGCATTTCAGAAGGACGTTGACCGTGCAGCGCTGCCCAGGGGGGGGGCTTGCGGCGACGGTGGGTTGACGCAATGCCAGGGCGCTCTATCCACGGGATGGGCCGTGGCAGGAGACCGCCAGTCAGCTCTTGCGGAACCTGTTGCGGCTTGTGCGTCCGGCCGGGGAAGTGATACCCTGGCAGCAACACATGCCCCATGAAAGGACGGTACGCCATGCCCGCTCAGCCTCTGCGCCTTCTGTTGGTCGATGATGAACAAGGATTCGTCAACGTCCTGTGCAAACGTTTTACGAAACGCGGGTTCGACGTCGTCACGGCCCTGAGCGGTTCAGAGGCGATCCACGCCCTGCGCGAACAGGATTTTGATGTCTGTGTGCTTGATCTGAAGATGGAGGACATGGATGGCATCGAGGTGCTCAAGGTCCTCAAGAAGATGTCCCCGGACCTCCCGGTGATCTTCCTCACTGGGCATGGGTCGGAGCGGGCGGCCATTGAGGGACTGCGCTTCGGCGCCACGGACTATCTCATGAAGCCTTGTGATTTTGAGGCGTTGCAGGCCCGTGTACTGAAGGCCGCAGGCAGGGATTGACGTCAGGACCTGTTGCCTATCGTCTCTGTATCCTTTTCCCCTGTCCTTTTTTGCCCTTGGCGAGCTTGCCGTCCTGACCCGGGTCTGGAGGGGGCTTGCGTTGGTTTTCCGGGTTGTGGTTCGGGCGGGAGATATATCCGGCGTCATGACTGGCCTTGCCCATTGCTCCTCTGCGTTTTATGGGAGGGCATGAAACACAAACGGTTTTCCCTTGTGGCTTTGGCCTGCGTGGCCGTCGTGGCCCTGCTTCCAGGTTGTGCCGGAACCCAGCCGGACAACCTTGGCGTCCACGACGGGCGCCTGTCGGCCTGTCCCTCCAGCCCCAACTGCATCTCCTCGTCTGATAGCGACGAGCGTCATGCCGTGGCCCCCATTGTCTTGGGTGGCGGCGATGGTGAGCCATTGATGGATCGCGTGGCCAGGGCCGTTGAATCCCTGCCCGGTGCGCGGGTGGTGGAACGCACGGACAGCTATCTGCATGCGGAGTTCAGCAGCCGCGTCTTCGGCTTTGTGGATGATCTGGAGTGCCTGGTGGACGAGTCGGCCCGCAGCGTTCAGCTGCGCTCGGCCGCGCGTCTGGGCTACTGGGACTTCGGGGTCAACCGGGCCCGGGCGCAACAACTGCGGGTACTGCTGCAAAGCCCCTAGCCGCTGCGCCGGGGCCTCGTGGGAAACCCCTTGGTGATTTTGGCGAGAGGATGGAGTGATGAACGAGACACAGCTCAAGGCATTTAAGCGGCAGGTCCGCGAAGAGATCGAATCCCTGCGGGGGACCCTTGCGGGCCTGGCCGAGAATACCGGGCCAGTGGAACCGGACGTGGCCATCGGCCGCCTGTCCCGTCTGGATACCATGCTCAATCAGGGCATCAACGAGGGGGCCATCGCCAGGGGCCGGATCCGTATCCGCAAGCTGGAGGCCGCCTTGCAGCGCGTGGATGACGACGGGGAGTTCGGCATCTGCCTGGAATGCGGGATGCCCATCCCTCTGGCACGGCTGCTGGCCATCCCGGAATGCATCGTCTGTGTGGACTGCGCAGTGTAGCGTTCCGGCAACCCATCACAAGCATTCGGGCCGGTATGCTCAAAAGCTCCGCGGGGCTGCCGTCCGGTTCCGCGCAGACCCTCCGGTCGGCTGGAGCCCCTGGGGGTGAGCAGAATATCCGCGAAGCTTGTGGCCTGTCCTTCCCGTCTCCTGGCCTCCCCTGGCCAACTGCCCAAAAATACCTGGAATTGTTTGCAGAACATGGTATTCTACAAGAGCCGTTATCTTCATCGATTCTGAGACGAGGAGGGATCACGATGCGCCGCTTCTGCGCTCTTGGTGTGCTTGTCTGTGTGCTGCTTGTGGGGCTCGGCCCTGTAGCCTGGGGGGCCGATGTGGTGTCCGAATTCCGGTTGGGGGTCCTGGCCCATGACACCCCCGGCTTGTGTTTCAACAGGGAGTCCGGGGCGGACCTGAATGCCGAGCTGCTGTTCGTTTCGCCGGGTTTTTTGCAGGCTATCGGCGCGCCGCGGCCGCACATCGGCGGGAGTCTGAATACCTCGGGCGATACGTCCCAGGTCTACGCCGGATTGACCTGGAACGGTGATCTTGGGCGCGGGTTCTTCGTGGAAGGCATGTTGGGCGGCGCCCTGCATAACGGCAAGCTGGACACCGACGACAGCGACCGCAAGTCCTTGGGTTCCAGCGTCCTGTTCCGGCTGGGAGTTGCCCTGGGCTATGCGTTCAGCGAGCGGGTCAACGTCCTGCTGGTCTACGATCATATCTCCAACGCCAATCTGACCACCAACAACGAAGGTATGGAGACGGTGGGGCTGAAGCTCGGGTATCGCTTCTAACAGGCCGTCGCGATTATAGCGAGTCACGGCAAGGGCTGGGGCGGCGGGTAGTCGCTCCGGACACGCCTGGTGGAGACTTGCCGACTGGGATGCTGAATGGCCTTGGGGAACGGTTTTTATGACAGTTGTAAACTGATGGGATGACGCTCTTTTCCCTTGACCAGCGCGTGGGGATGTCTTAAATCGCCGTCTGCGTCTCTGACGCAATCCGCCCACGTAGCTCAGGTGGTAGAGCGCGTCCTTGGTAAGGACGAGGTCAGCAGTTCAAATCTGCTCGTGGGCTCCATTAGAGATGAAGGTCGATGCCGAAAGGCGTCGGCTTTTTTTGTGCATGGGCCGGATCAGTGGGCGAAAAGGATGTTCCGCATGCGCCGCACCCGGTGCACAGAGGTGTGCTCGGCTGCGATGCGTTTTCGTGCGGCGCGGGTCACGGCCAGGGCTCGTTCGCGAACCACAAGCCATTTCCAGGGCTGTGGCTTTCACGATGACTCCGTGCGCCATGGGGAGGGGGCCGGAGACGGTCATAGGACGGCCGGGCCGTCACTCCGTTTTGAATCTGGCGGCTCGGCGCAGTTGCATCGTCCCTTCGGTGGTGTACAGGGCGATGCCGGCCCAGATCAGCAGAAAGGTCGTGCGGTGCGCGGGGCTGAAGGTCTCACCGTAGACGAACACGCCGAGCAGGAACATGCAGCTGGGGGCCACGTATTGCAGCACACCCAGGGTCACCAGGGACAGTCGCCGGGCCCCGAAAGCGAAGGCCATCAGCGGTAGGGCCGTGACCACCCCGGCTCCTACGAGCAGGGTGTCGATCTGTGGGCCGTGAGCCCCCAGGGCACCCGCGCCTTGCGCCCAGAGCAGGAGCAGATACCCACTGGCCGGCAGACCCAGGATCAGGGTCTCCAGAAACAGTCCGGGTGCGGATTCAACCTGCACGACCTTGCGCACCAGCCCGTAGAGTCCGAAGGAGAAGGCCAGGGTCAGGGCGATCCACGGGAAGCGGCCATAGCCCACGACCAGATTCATCACCCCGGCCAGGGCCAGCAGGATGGCCAGCACCTGGAGTGGGCGCAGCCGGTCCCTGAAGAAGAGGAACCCCAGGAGCATGTTGACCAGGGGGGCGATGAAGTAGCCCAGGCTGCATTCCACCACGTGCCCGGAATTCACGGCCCAGATGTAGGTGAACCAGTTGAGGGAGATGAGTGCGCTGCTGGCGGTGAGCAGCAGCATGGTGCGGCGCGACGTCACTGCCCTGCGGACCTCGCCCAGGCGACCCATGGCGGCCAGCAACAGCCCCATGAACAGCAGCGACCAGGTGATGCGCTGGCACAGCAGCTCCAGGGCCGGGACCATACCCAGGGCCTTCCAGTAGACGGGCAACAGCCCCCAGCTGAGAAAGGCCGTGAAGGCAGCCAATCCGCCAGAGACGTTGAGGGAGGCTTGGGGACGGACGGGCATGGCGGTGGTGCTCCTGGCGGCGGTGTGTGATTCACTCGGAGAGGGCACAAGGTACTGCCGTATTATGGAAAGTCAATGAGTTCCGGTGGGCTATGACAATGAAGGCTGGTAATCGATCATGGAGAGTGGATTGCCAGGATGCGGTCCGACTGATATACTTATGCCGCCGTTATCACGGAGCGTCAGCCATCACGGGAGGGCTGGCGGCGGCATCGTCCGATGTGCGTTTGTTGCCGCCTTTCATGTGTGCCTGGCGGTTGAGTGCGGATACTGTAAGGGGAGTCAAATGGAAGGAAGCAACGTGATTACCCGCCGGGTGCTCCGGGACGAGGTTGCCGATTATCTGATCGACGCGATCCTCTCCGGAGAATTCCGCCCTGGCGACAAGATCGTCGAGACGAGGATTTCCAAGGAATTGCAGGTCAGTCAGGGTGCGGTGCGCGAAGCCATCCGCGACCTGATTGCCAAGGGGTTTCTGGAGACAGAGCCCTATAAGGGGACACGGGTCCGCGAGTTTTCCCCGGAGGAACTGGGGGACTACTATGCCGTGCGCATTCAGCTGGAGATCATGGCCGTGCAATGGGCCATCAAAAAGGGCGGCAAGCTCTTTGACCTCACCAAGCTCAGGGAATGCGTGGATAAGATGTTCGAGTGCGCCAAGGTCGGCGATACCAAGAACTTGAGGAAATTCGACATCGATTTTCACAAGGAACTGGTCCGGGCCTCGGGCAATGATTTTCTGCTCAAGGCCTGGGATTCCCTCGGGAACTACTACTGGGCCTTGCTGGGGATTCACTACGGGGCACAGGGCATTGACCCGGAGCGCCAGGCGTCTCTGCACATCGAATTGATTCAGGCCCTGGAGAGCCGGGACCAGGAACTGGTCGCCACGACCATCCAGAATCATTTCTCCGACATCAAGAAGATGTTTGGCCAGAGCGCCTAATCCCGTTCAAGGCGAGTCCATACGGCCCGGCGCGTTCTTCGCGCCGGGCTTTTTTTATGGATTGTCCCTGCCATGCAGGGGCCGCGCTAACGGTCCACCTGGACCTGGTTGCGGCCATTATTCTTGGCCTTGTAGAGCATGGCGTCGGCCTTCTTGATCAGAAATTCCGGTTCCTTCAGGGCGCCGGGGGTCAGGGTCGCCACGCCCACGCTGATGGTCACATGGTCTGCCACCGGGGAATGGGCGTGGGGGATGTTCAGGCTGTCCACTGCGGCCCGCAGGGCCTCGGCCAGATGCTGCGCCCCCTGGGATTCGGTTTCCGGCAGGATCACCGCGAACTCCTCGCCGCCGTAGCGGGCCAGGAGATCGGACGGGCGCTTGATGCAGTCCTTCATGGCGCGGGCCACTTTGCGCAGGCATTCGTCGCCCTCGGCGTGACCGTAGTTGTCGTTGTAGGCCTTGAAGTGATCGATGTCGGCCATGACCATGGAAATCTGGGTCTGGCTGCGCCTGCCGCGCAGCCACTCCAGGTTGAAGAATTCGTCGAAGCGGCGTCTGTTGGGGATGCCCGTCAGCCCGTCCAGGGTGGACAGGTCCCGCAGGATGTCCCGCTGGCGCTTGAGTTCCACGTGGCTGCGGACCCTGGCCTTGACGATGGGGATGCTGAACGGCTTGGTGATGTAGTCCACGGCCCCCAGTTCCAGGCCCCGGGTCTCGTCCTCCACCTCGGACATGGAGGTGATGAAGATCACGGGGATGGAGGCGGTGGAGGCATCGCTCTTCAGGCGGCGGCAGACCTCGTGGCCGTCGATGCCGGGCATGATGATGTCCAGGAGTACGAGGTCGGGCTGGTTCGGGCCCATGGCGGTGGCCAGGGCGTCCTCTCCGTTGGTGGCCACGCTCACCTCGAATTCGCCGGACAGGGCCTCCCCCAGGATGATGATATTGAAAGACGAATCGTCCACAATGAGGATTCTGCTTTTTTCGCTGTTCATGAGGTCTCTCCGTCAGGCTTGTGGCTCAGCGTTGAAAGGATAGCATCAACCGTTTCCCCGGCACCAGAAAAATCAAATTCCAGCAGTTGGTGTTCCAGGGTGGCGGCAAGTTCAGACGTTGTGGATCCCATCAGGGCCGTGCGTACCTTGGGGGCCATCTGCGCGGCCGAGAAGTTGCTTTCAGTCAGCAGAGCCCGGAGTTCGTGCAGCAGTCTGGAGGTCTCTGCGGGGTTGAAGCCTTCGGGCGGGGCGGTCTCGGGTACGGAATCCGTAAGTTGATTCAGGGAGTGCAGCAGGTTTTCCAGCTCAAGGTCGAACTGTGCCCGTTCGCCAGCCGTGGGCTGCTGGTTGCGGCGCAGCCCGCGGTCCAAGGCCTTGGAGGCCTGGAACAGGTCCATGGCGGCGATGTTGCCGGCCACGCCCTTGAGGGTATGGACCAGGACATGGGCCGCCTGGAAGTCTCCCGCTTCCAGGGCGGTGGATAGTTGCACAGCGAAGTCGGCGTACTGCGTCGCAAAATCGACCAGCAGCTTGTGGAACAGGGCGGCGTTGCCTCCCAGGCGTTCCAGTCCCTGGGGGACATCGATTCCCGGCAGGGCATCGGGGAGCACTGCGGGCAATCCGTCGGCGGGAGTTCCCTGGACCCCGGCCTTGTCGCGGGGCTGCGCCGCGGGCGCGAGGGGGGCCTGAACCGCCTGCGGCTTGAGCCAGCGCGACAGGGTCTCGTAGAGCTCCCGAGTGTCCACGGGTTTGGACACATAGTCGTTCATGCCAGCGGCGAGGCAATGTTCGCGGTCCCCGGCCATGGCGTGGGCGGTCATGGCGATGATGGGCAGGTCCTTGAACCGTGCGTCGGCGCGGATGGCGCGGGTGGCCTCGTAGCCATCCACCAGCGGCATCTGGATGTCCATGAGTACGGCATCGAAGGTTGTGCCCCGCAGGACCCGGTCCACGGCCTGCTGCCCGTTGAAGGCGATTTCGACCTCAATGTCCACCATCTCCAGGATTTCCCGGGCCACCTGCTGGTTGATCTCGTTGTCCTCGGCCAGCAGCACGCGCTGTCCGTGGAAAGAGAGTCTCTCGCCTGGCGATTGCTGGGGGGTGTCGACCGACGCGTCGCGCAACGACACCTCTCCTCCAGGGGTCAACAAGGCGCTGAACGTGAAGACGCTGCCTTGGCCGGGGGTGCTTTGCACTGAGATTTGGCCATGCATCAATTCCACCAGCCGCTTGCAGATGGCCAGCCCCAGGCCCGAGCCGCCATAGCGTCGGGTTGTGGAGGTGTCCGCTTGGGTGAAGGACTCGAACAGCCGCCGCTGGTCCTGTTCGGCGATGCCGATGCCGGTGTCGCGGACACTGAATTGCAGTAGGATTTTCCCGGGAGGGGCAGGCTCGCTGCCGAGGGTGATGAGCAACTCCACCATCCCCTGGCTGGTGAATTTGAAGGCGTTGCCGATGAGGTTCATCAGCACCTGTTCCAGGCGCAGGGAATCACCTGTCAGGTGGCTTGGCACATCGGGAGCGGTGCGGATGGCGAAGTCCAGGCCCTTGTCTTTGGTCTGGAAGCCGAACACGTCGTTTAGGCGCGTCAGGACGTCCTGCAGGACAAAGGGCCTTTGCTCCAGGGTAAGTTTTCCGGCCTCGATCTTGGAGAAGTCCAGAATGTCGTTGATGACCCGCAGCAGCGAGTGCGAGGAATGCCTGATCTTGGAGAGATAGTCCTGCTGCTTGGTTGATAATTGCGTTTTCAGGGCCAGGTCCGTGAGGCCGATGACGGCATTCATGGGTGTGCGGATCTCGTGGCTCATGTTGGCCAGGAAGTCGCTTTTGGCCCGGCTGGCTTTGTCGGCCTCTTCCTTGGCCTCCAGCAACTGCTGTTCGAGGGTCTTTCGGGCCGTGATGTCCTGGATGATGCCGATCATGCGCAGCGGCTTGCCGCCAGCGTCGTAATCGACAACGCGGCCTCGGGCCATGACCCAGATCTGAGTCCCGGCTTTGTGCCTGGCGCGGTATTCCACCTGGTAGATGCCGATGAAGTCGGGCTGGTGGCTGGCCGTCAGACGGCGCATGACCATGGGCAGATCTTCGGGGTGGATGGTCGTTTCCCAGGTCTGCAAGGAGTGTGGCAGCTCGTCGGCATCGTAGCCGTGGATGGTGGCCCACTGCTCGCTGTAGTAGACCTCGCCCTTGGCCACGTTCCAGTCCCACAACCCGGAGGCCGAACCCACGAGCGCCAGATCCAGCCGCTCTTCGCTTTTGCGCAGTTCCTCGGTGCGTTGGGCCACCAGTTCGCGGATGCGTTGGTTCTGGCCCACGATGGTTGTCAGGTAGGCGCATAGGACCAGGGTCAGGACAAAACCTGCTCCGGAGATGACCAGTGCGTAACGCGATTCAAAGCGGTCGTAGAACTGCTGTTTTGGGGCGCAGGTCATGCGCCAGATATGCCCGCCTATGGAGAGATCCTTTTCGTCGTGCATGCCTTGAAGGGCTATGGCGTGGGGGGTGTCGTCGGCCTGGGCGGCGTGAAGAAACTGTTTGCCCTCCGGCGCACTCATGTCGTGCAGGTAGACGGCGACCCCCTGGTCTTCCAAACCTGAAAGGGCGGCTTCGATGAAGTCTCCCCCTCTCAGAACCAGGACAACGAATCCCTTGAGATTTGCCCGCCGGTCTTCCAGCCTTTCTTGGGGCAGATTGCGATGATAAACAGGGAGAATGGCAAGGACTCCGAACTGACTTTCTTTTTCCTGCACCAGGGTCACGCGTTCGGAGACCTGGATTGTCCCGGAGTCTCGGGCTCGCTGCAAGGCTTCAAATCGGGACGGGCTTGATGCGAGGTTGAAGCCCAGGGCGGATGCGTTGCCTTTCAACGGATTGACATAATAGGCGGGATAATACTCGGTTTGCGGTTTCGCAGGGACCAATTGCCCACTGGCGTTAAGATCGCTGATTTCGAAATGTTCAAAGCCATCGGCCCGAGCTGCTGCACGGTAGATGGATCGCTCGGCGGAACTGACCCGAGGGTTCCAGCTGATAGCCTGGATGCCTTTAATCTGTTTCAGAGCAGGATCTGTGGAGAGCTTGAACTCGCTTCGCGAGACGAAATCCGTGGCCTGAAAGGTTCCGCGGACAAGTTCGAGCAGAACCAGATACTCACTGAAAAAGTTCTGCACATTCAGGTAGCGAAGTTGCGCGGCATTCCTGAATTCTCGTTCCAGAGCCTGGTCTTCCCTTAACTTGATGGCGAAATAGGAGGACAAGGCCAGCATGCAGCCCACGACGGCCACGAAGAGGATCGGGCCGAATCTGTACAGCCTGTCGGCTGTGGACAGCGTCTGTGAGTCGTGCATGGCCATGGTCTGCGCTCGGTTGTAGTGGGACAGCTCCGGCTTGTGGGCGGGTGCCCAGTTCATTCATAGCATGGGCTGGGCTTGGGGACAACGAAAGCAGGAATAACGGCGGTTTGGAACCCCCGTTGTGTGCTGGACGCGTGGATTCAACGAGATATTCAGGCCGCAGGCAGCGGCTCGGGATGCAAAGGCACAAGGGCCCGGGACGGGAATCCGTTCGCCAAGGCGCGGTCCTTGAGATGCCGGATGCGCGCTTGGGTCTCGGGATGGGTCAGGGCGAAGCGGGTCAGGTAGTTGGTGTCGGCCAGTTTGGCGAAATGTGAGAACACCTGCTCCGGCCCCGTGACGTGGCCGAAGACGGTCATCAGGGCGTCCTGTCCTGCCTCGTCGGCCAGGGTCTCCTGCCGGCGGGTGAAGGTCAGTTCCGTCAAGACGACCATCTTGCCCAGGTTGGCTCCGCTGGAGTCCCCGGATTCCAGGACCAGGGAGGACAGGGTCAGCAGCACCAGGCCGCGGCCCAGGGCCCGCAGATGGTCGCGGTGGGCGATGTGCCCCAGTTCGTGGCCCAGGATGAAAGCCAGTTCGTTCTGTGACTCGATGGCCTCCAGGATGCCGGAGGTCAGCACGATGCGGCCCCCGGGCAGGGCAAAGGCATTGACCTGCGGGTCCTGGCGGATGGAGACCTGGACGGGGAAGGGGATGTCCGTGCTTTGGGTGCGGATGGTCTCCGCCAGTTCCTGGATGTCCTGGGGGGCGGGCTTGGCGTCTTTCAGGATGGGATGTCTGCCCATGAAACGGCCGATGGACAGTTCGGTCTCGTAGGAGATGCGCGGGGCCAGGGCATCCACGGCAAAGCCCAGGGCGATGTAGATGCCGACCATGATGGCCGTGGCCGCGGTCAGCATCAGCAGCAGGTCCTTGAGGGGTGATCCGGGAGAGACGTTGACGTTGGTCCGGGGCAGACGGGGGGTGTATTTCAAGCTTATTTCCTCAACCGGATGGCGGTGCCGTAGGCCACGGCTTCCACGCAGCTCACGCCGCTGTTCTTCTGGGACTTGCTGATGGAGGAGGTCTCGATGCGCACGCCCACGATGAAGTCTGCGTCCGGGACGAGTTCCTTCATGCGCAGCATTGCCTCGCGCCGGGCGCGGTCGAGCAGCGTTTCATAAGACTTGATGCGTCCGCCGAAGAAATTCTTCAACCAGGCAAGGAAGCGTTTGAAGTAATCCACGGAGATCACGGCGCTGCCGCTGACCACGGCCACGGCTTCGGCCATGTCCGGATCGAAGGGCAGGGCCTTGCCGCCGACAATGGGCAGATGCATGGTGGCGCGTTCGCGCCGTTCCAGGGAGCGGAAATGACGGCGTTCAAAAAAAGTCCCCGTCACGTAGCCCACGGCCAGCAGGATCAGAAAGAAATAATAGTCGGGGAACATGGCCCGCTACTCCACGCGCACGGCGGTGCCGTAAGCATACAGTTCGGCGGCCCCGCCCGTGATGCTGGAGGTGGCGAAGCGGATGTTGACCACGGCGTTGGCTCCGAGTTGTTCGGCCTGGGCGGTCATGCGTTGGGTGGCCTCCTGGCGGGAGTCCTGGAGCAGTTTTGTGTAGCCGCGCAGTTCGCCGCCGACCAGGTTTTTCAGCTTGGCCAGGATGTCGATGCCCAGGTGCCGGGCGCGGATGGTGTTGCCGGAGACCAGCCCGAAATGTTCGACGATGGTCTTGCCGGGGACGGTCTCGATATTGGTCAGGATCATTCTTTCTCCCGAGGGAAGGCTGTGCTGCAGCGCAAGCTGCAAGGGTTGCAGGTGATGGTCTGGATGTGAAAGATGACGAGGGGTCCCAGTCCCAATAGTGAAAAAAGGAATTTGCAAAGCCTCCTTGACTCGGCACCTTTCGAGAGTACCTATAGTGGAAAAGGAGGTTTCGCCATGTATTTCGAATGGCAATTTACTGAATGTCTGTTGTTTTTTCTCTCAATTGTATTGGTGTTCAGGGCCGAGGGTCTGTTCAGCCTGGCAAGCGTTGCATCCGGAAGGCTTCTTGCCCATGTCTCCAACGTTGCCAGGCAACGGTCCGTCAGCCACAAGGATGAAGATTTCTACTGCTTCTTCCATGCCCACGCCCTGAACGGAAGCTAGTCGGCCCTGATCGTCGGATGGCTGCCGGAATAGGCGCTCAATCTCATGTAATTCTGGGTCTTATACGATGAACCCGAGGCCATGAAAAGAAGAAAGGGACCACTGCGGGGCAGTGGCCCCTGGTTTATCCATGGCCGCGGGCCGGTCACTTCTTCTTGGTCGGTGCCTTTTTTTTGGGCCTGGCCGGCTTGCCGTTGTCGTCGTCGCCCTTCTTGCCAAAGTCGCGCAGACTCTCGCCCAATTGCTTCAGCCTGGCGTCGGCCAGGGCGAAGATGGAGCCCTTGGACCAGCCGTTCTTGGTGCGGGTGCCCGCCTTCAGGCCGGTCAGGATCTCGATGCCTTGCTCGATGTTTTCCACCGCCCAGATCTGGAATGTGCCTTGCCGCACGGCTTGGATCACCTCGGGCCGGAGCATCAGGTCCTTGACGTTGGGTTTGGGGATCATCACCCCCTGGTCGCCAGTCAGGCCCGCATTCTTGCAGCACAGGTAGAAGCCCTCAATCTTTTGGTTGACCCCGCCGATGGGTTGGACCTCGCCCTTCTGATTGACCGATCCGGTGACCGCGATGGACTGGCGGATGGGCTTTCCCGACAGGCTGGAGAGCAGGGCGTAGAGTTCCGTGGAGGACGCCGAGTCGCCGTCGATGCCGCCGTAGGACTGCTCGAAGGCGATGCTGGCCGCGAGGGACAGGGGTTTGTCCTGGGCGAACTGGCGCCTGAGCCAGCCCGAGAGGATGAGCATGCCCTTGTTGTGCGTGGGGCCGGAAAGGTCGGCCTCGCGCTCGATGTTGATGATGCCTTCCTTGCCCAGGCTGGTGACCGCGGTGATGCGCGAGGGCTTGCCAAACATGTGGTCGCCCATGGAGTAGACCGCCAGTCCGTTGACCTGGCCCAGGACCTCGCCCGAGGTGTCCACGAACAGGCTGCCCCGGTCGATCATCTCCTGGATGCGGTCCTCGATCTGGCTGGAGCGATAGATCTTGGCCTCCAGGGCTTCCAGGACATGCTTCTCGCCCACGGACTTGGCCTTGTCCACCCCCGCATAATAGTCGGCCTCGGCCAGCAGGTCTGCCAGGGCGGGAAAGGCCGTGGAAAGCTTTTCCTGGCGTCCGGCCATGCGCACGGCCTCCTCGACCAGGGCGGCCACGCCTGCGGCCGTGAAGGGCTTCAAGTGTTCCTTGTCCACCTCCGCGGCCACGAAGTGCGCCATCTTCTGCACGGCATCGTGCGTGCGGTCCATGGAGGACTCGTAGTCGGCCCGGACTTTGAAGATCTTGGGGGCGTCGGGGTCGAACTGCCTGAGCAGGTGGTACAGCCGGGTGTCGCCCAGGACCACCACCTTGACGTCCATGTCGATGGGCTCGGGCTTTAAGCCTGCACCGGTCAGGAAATAGTAGGGGTCGAAGGTCTCGATCTCGATGCGTTCGGTCTTCAGGGACCGCTTCAGGGCGGGCCAGACACCGGGCTCCATGATGGCGTCCAGCAGGTTGATGACCAGATAGCCGCCGTTAGCCTTGACGAAGGACCCCGCCTTGATCTTGGTGAAGTCCGTGCGCCAGCCCCCGAAGCGGTCCCCCTGGCGGTCGATGGCTCCGAACAGGTTGCGGTAGGTGGGGTAGGTCTCGAAGATCACCGGCGGTGATTTGCAGCCGGAGTTGTCCACCAGCAGGTTGAGCTGGTAGGGCCGCAACAGATCGTCCGGGTTGGGCGCGCCCATCATGAAGGGCAGGCCCTGGGGTGCTTGGGGTTGTTGGCCGCCAAGCATCTTGAAGTCGTCCAGGTTGTCGGCCATGTTCGTCAGCACCGCGTCCAGGTGGGCGAGGACCTTCTTGTCCCTGTACTTCTTGCGCAGCGGAGTCATGGACTCCTCGGCCAGGGACAGGAACATCAGGCGGTCCACTTCCTCATACTTCTGGGCGACATCCTTCTGGAGTTCCTTGACCTGCTTGACGATGCTGTCCAGTTCCTCCTTCAATTCGATGCGCTTGTCACGCAGACGCTCGTACTCCTGGCGCGGGAAGCGGCCCTTTTCCACCATGTCCTCGATGTCCACCATGCGCTTGGGTTCGCCGTCCACCATGGGCACCAGGTCCGGGCGCTGGATATGGCCCAGTTGCATGCGCACCACCACCAGTCCGGTATCGGTGACCTTTTCCTCGATGGACTTGTAGAACTCGCGCACGCGCCGCTCGTGGGCCTCGGCGATCTCGTTCTTGCGGGTGATGTATTCCTCGCTCTCGAACAGCTGGGGGATTTCGCGGCGCACGTTGTCCAGGAATTTTTGGAATTCTTTCCTGAAGGTTAGGCCGCCCCCGGCAGGAAAGCGCAACAGGATGGGCTGTTCGGGCAGCTTGAAGTTGTTGACATAGACGAGGTCGTCCGGGGCCTTGTCCTCGTGGGACAGCTCCTGGAGCAGCTTTTTGACCGTGGCCTGACGGCCCGTGCCGGGTTCGCCGGTCACGAAGATATTATAGCCCTTCTTGGCCATGCCCATGCCGAAACGGAAGGCCTCCACGCCGCGTTCCTGGCCGATGATCTCGTCATGGGCGGTGATCTCGGCGGAGGTCTTGAATCCCAGGTCTGACGGGTTGAGTTTCCAGCGCAGTTGTTCAACGGAGACCTTGAGTGAGTGGGTCAAAGGGGTCATTCGGACCTCCCTGGTCTTGATGATCCGGTGATGGCTGGGGTGCGGCAACTGCGCGGCAGTCTGACTTCCACGATGCCGTCCTCATAGGACGCGTCCACGCTGCCCGGTTCCACCGGGCAGGGCAGGTACATCTCGCGCCTGAAGGACTGTTCCGTGCGCACCCCTTCCTCGGACTGGATCACCTTGCGCCCGGAGATGACCAGTCGCCGTTCGGTCACGGTCACGACCAGATCCTCGGGTTTGAGGCCCGGCGCTTCGGTCCTGATCAGGATCTCGGATTCGCTCTGGGTCACGGACAGGCCCGCTTTGCCCAGGGGCCGCGTCGGGGGCAGTCCGAAATCAGAGCATAGGGCCTCGAACAGCCTGTCCATGTCGTGCTTCATCCTGGAGAGTTGCCGCTCTCCCCACAGCTTCAAGTCGGGCATCGCCCAAACCTCCTTGTGGTCCACGCCTCGCTGCGCAGACCGCTGGCGGAAAATGGGATTATCTATCTGGAACGATAACAAATGATGCGAAAGAAACAAGGGGAACCAAGCCCCTCGCCCGGGGGGCGCAGCGCACAAAAAAGCACGGGCCGGGACACCCAATGTGTCCCGGCCGGCTCAGTCAAAACAAGTGGTCTTGGAAAACTAGTGGATCGTCGCCGTGGGGGGCACGGCTCCCAGGTGCAGGTGCAGGGCCTCCAGGGCGCGGGTCTCCAGGGTCCTGATCTCGTTGCGGCTGGTCCCCAGGGCCCCGGCCGTCTCCTCCACGGAAAGGCCTTCGCCATGGCGCATGCAGAGCACCGTGCGCTGGCTGGAGGTCAGCGGGTCCTCACTTTCGTCCAGGACCAGTTCCAGGCCGAAGGTCTTGCCTCCCAGCAGGCTCAGGATCCGGGTCAGGGGGGTTGTGGGATAGTGCACGGCCCGCACGTACTCCATGGTCACCTCCTTGGCGAAGCCATGGATGAATTTCAGGGCGTCGCCAAAGCGTGTGCGCTGGCTGTTCATGACGGGGGCGGACATGGCGGTGATGCGTTCGTAGACCGTGTCAACGATCATCAGGATATCCATGCGTGGCAACCGGCCCGTGGTGTCTTCCAGGGTCTTGGCCACGGTGGTGAACACCGTGCCCCTGGTCAGCTCAAAGAGGTCGTCGGGGCTGACGTCGTGGGTGATGGTGCCGTTGCACAGGGCCTGGTCGAAATCTTGCCAATCAAGCATGGATGCTTTCCTCCCGGCGGTGTTGCTCTGTTCTTGATGGGTTATTCGAGCAGCGTGGGCCGAAACATCCATGCCGGATGTGAATTGGATGAAAAAAGGGCCGGTTTCCCGGCCCTGGAATCAGTCTGGGAGTGGACGCCGCCGGTCAGCGCAACAGGTCGCGGATGGTTGCATTGGCGCCGGAGACGCGTTCGGCCAGCAGGCTGACCACGAAACGATGCACGGACGAGGCGATCTCCGGCCGCTTGGCTTGCAGGAGATCCATGATTCTGGTGGAGAGCTTGTACAGGACGCAGTTCTCCGCCGCGATGATGGATGCCGTACGCGGGGCCGAGGTGTACAGGCCCATCTCGCCGAAGACCGTGCCGGGTCCCATCTTCTTCAGGCGCAGTTTCTTGCCGCCCTCCAGCTCCAGCTGGACGTTCACCATGCCGGATTCGATGAAGTACATGGAATCCGAGGGATCGCCTTGGGAAAACACGGGTTTGCCCTTCTTGACCTCCACGCGCTTTAAGATCTTCATCAGCGCAGGGATGTAGCGTTTCTCGGGGAAGATGGGTGCCAGTAAGGCGGGCAGGGCCTCCTGTCTGCCGTTCAGGGCATGTTCGCTCTCCAGGATGTTGTCTTCGGCCCATTCCAGGGCGTAGTCTAGGGAGACCACGGTGACCGAGCCCCCCTCGGGGTCGTTCAGTTTGCATCCGGCGTACTCGAGTTGTGTCTCCAACTCAAAGGGAACGTTGGTGAAGATCAGCACGAATTCGTTGCGCCGGGCCATTTGCTTGAGCTTGATGAAGCTGATGGCCACCGAGGAGTCCAGGCCGCTGATGAATGTGAAGTCCAGCAGCACGAATCGCAGGGGCAGGCGTTCTTCGTCCCTGACCCGGTCCAGAATCATCTCCAGCAGACTGTTGGTGGTGCCCATGAAGATGAAGCCTTGCAGGGTCATGGCGTAGATCTGGTCACCCTTGGCCTTGAGCACGGCGATCTGTGCGGGGGCGCGGTCCACATTGCTGTGGAAGTGGGCTCCGGACATGTCGTGCTTGACCACGCTCACCGAGCCGTAGCGCCCGGCGGTGACCAGCATGGCCAACCCGGCGCCCATGGCCAGTCCGGGCAAGAGGCCCATGGTGGCGATGAGCAGGAAGATCAGTATCAAGAGGGCGTAGTCGCCCTTTTGCGAAAAGCGGGTGCGTGTCTCGATGAGCCAGCGCCACATCAGGCCCAGGCCCATGGCGAACAGGATGCCCGCCGGGACGAAGCGCGGGATGAACGGCAGAAGCTCGTGCGCAAAGGCCAGTCCGGCCAGGCAGACCAGGGCCACGATAATCCCGGCGACCTTGCCGTGTGCCCCGGCGCTACGCCGGGCAAGGCTGCGGTCCAGGGACAGGGTGCCGGGCATGCCGCCGGCGAAGGCGCTGACGATATTGCCGAAGCCCAGGGCCGTGAATTCGCGGTTCAGGTCGATGGGCCGCGAGTCCAGCACCTCCATCTCAGAGACCCGGACCATGGCCGAGGCCAGGACCAGTCCGGCCAGGGCCACAAAATAACCGGTGTGGTCCAGGATCACGTACCAGTCGATGCGTTTCAGGAAACCGGCGTCGTAGGCCCGTATCCAGAACAGGTCTTGAGAGTATGGAGTGAACAGCCAGCCCAGTTCGCGGGCCTTGTCCAGGCTGATGCCCTCGAAGTGCAGGAATCCGAACAGTCCCCCGATGGACAGCAGCAATACCGAGACGATGACGTAGGCGTTATGGAACCAGCGGAAGCAGATGAACAGGGCCACGCCCAGCCCGGCGGCGGGGGCCCAAAGGATACAGTAATCCAGCTGCGCATACTTGATGAGCAGTTCTTCCAGGCAACCGTTGCTGCCCATGGCCAGATTGAAGGCCTGGATGATGATCATCAGACCAACGCCCGCCAGTGCGCCGCCGATGGCCTGGATGGGCACGTAGCGAATGAAGTCCGCACTGCGCGACATGCCTGCGGCCAGCAGGCACAGACCCGTGAATGTGGCGGCCACGAAGACCGAGGCCAGGATGGTGGGGTACAGGGCATCGGCCGGGACCCCACTCATCTGTAGATAGATCGACTGGGTGATCAGAAACAGGAACAGTCCGGCCATGGACTCTGGACCGGCTGCGGAGCAGGCGATACCGCTGCGCAGGGCCATCACCAGACTCATGATGATGGCGCTGATCAGGGCGATGCTCACGGCATGGTTGAAATATCCGGTCAGCGGCCCCTGTGAGAAGACGAGTCCGGCGATGGCGATGCAGACCAAGACGGTCAAGAGGCCCGAGGCCAGCCCGGCCAGGATGTTCTTGGCTGCTCCGCCTTCGAAGAAACCCGGCTGATCGCCCAGGGAGGGGTCCTTGCGGGTCAGCTCCATATCGGAAACGGCGGGTCGCTGCCCGCGGGGCTCTGCCGTGGTGTCTTCGGGGGCTTCCCCGAGGACGTCGTCCAGGGCCAGATCCTCGGCCTCGGCCTGGACGACGACGACCTTGTCGCACTTGGGACAGCGCACCTTGGCGTCGACGTAACGCTCGGGGACCTTCTTGCTGAAATCGCATTGTGAGCACTTGAGGATGGCCAACTGACGAGCTCCTTCTCAGGGATTTTCATATCTATAGCCCGCTTAGCGCGAGTTGTGCAACTCCGGGTCTCTACCCTATCGGATTATTGGTCAATTTCTTAAAAAAACAATTGGCGCTCGGAAACGGCCCGTACCCTGCGTCCGGCGCTTAAGACATAAGGTTTTCTGCCATCCAGCCAGGGGCAGAAGATGTTTTTAGTCTTTCTATGAAAGGGGTTGACGTCGTAGGCCGGGCTGGATATAAATGCTGTCAGTAACTTTTACCAATAAGATCATAAAGGGAGTATACCATGTCCAAGACCCAGCAGCATCTCAAAGACGCCTTTGCCGGCGAGTCCCAGGCCAACCGCAAATATCTTGCCTTCGCCGCCCAGGCCGACAAGGAAGGCCTGGCCACCGTCGCCAAGCTGTTCCGCGCCACGGCCGAGGCCGAGACCATCCATGCCCATAATCATCTCAAGGCCATGGGCGGCATTGGTTCCACCGCCGAGAACCTGAAGGGTGCCATCAGCGGCGAGACCTACGAGTTTGAGACCATGTATCCGCCCATGCTCGCGGACGCCATCGCCGAAGGCGACAAAAAGGCCGAGCGCGCCTTCCGTCTGGCCAACGATGCCGAGAAGGTCCATGCGGACCTGTACCAGAAGTACTTGGATAACCTGGATGACAAGGCCGAAGTGGAGTTCTACCTGTGCACCGTGTGCGGCTACATCCACGAGAACGAGGCTCCCGACAGCTGTCCGATTTGCAAGGCGGCCAAGAAAGCCTTTGTGAATCTCGGCTAGTTCCGATTGCCAATATTCCCGCTCTGGGTTCGTTGCTGCGGTTCGGTGGCATCCTCGCGTATGCTGAATACGCGTCGTCCGCCACCGAACCTTGCGCCTGCCCAGACCGGTTTCTTGGCAATCGGAAGGCAGGGGAAAGCACCTTGCTCTCGCATGCTGCTGAACAATCGGCGGTGGTGAGTTGTTGGCTACTTCGATTTTGACGCAGCGCGTCAGAAGCCCTTTTCCCTCGCGCCTACCCAGCACGGTTTTTGGGCGGCCGGAGGAAGAGGAGCGCGGTGGAATAGACTGAATACTAACGCCGAAGGTGTGGGAGAGCCCTGCCTTCGGCGTTTTCGTTCGCAGGGAGCAATAAAAGGGTGTATGTTGAGCATTCGATTTCACCAAAGATAGAATTGGAGGACGAGATGGCTGAGCCCGAAGAAATGTACCGCTGCCAGACCGTGAACTGTGGCTATATCTACGACCCTGACCGGGGCGATCGCAAGGGCAAGATCGAGAAGGGCACGGCCTTCAAGGACCTTCCGGACACTTGGCGCTGCCCCATCTGCGGCGGTACCAGGAAATGTTTTCGTCCCATGGCTGGGCCGGGGTCGACTGATCCGGCCAATTGCGAACTCCCAACCGACTGTAGTGAGATGGTTATCACCTGACAGTTGGCCACAAAAGTGAACGTGGTCATGCCGCCCTTGGTTGGGGTACGGCTGGAGTTGCGAAACTTCACCGAAACCTCAAGCCAGGAGAACGT
>Ga0180007_10002437_pt1 | contig 22261 bp, 16 predicted proteins | sample MM_PC_MetaG_FD_121122 | JGI IMG/M metagenome (GOLD analysis project Ga0180007, IMG submission 121122) | Groundwater microbial communities from the Aspo Hard Rock Laboratory (HRL) deep subsurface site, Sweden - MM_PC_MetaG | ecosystem: Environmental > Aquatic > Deep subsurface > Groundwater... | reverse complement strand
TAAAGGACGCTATATTTTATTTCTAAATAATGATACCGAACTTATTGAGGATATTTTTTATAAATTAGTCCAATTTGCTGATTCATCAAAAGAAAAGAGTTTAATTGGTGTTAAGCTACTTAATTCTGATTTAACACTTCAACATTCAATCGTTGATTTTCCAAGTATCATTAATACATTTTCGGAGAGTTTTTTTCTAAATTCCATTTTTAAGAATAATAAGAATTTCAATAAATACTGGAAGAATTATAAGGAATATAAAAATCCTATTAGCGTCGATGTTGTTTTAGGAGCATTTATTTTTGGAAGTGCAGATATAATAAATAAAATGGGTGGTTTTGATACACAATTTTATTTTTACGCTGAGGAAACAGACCTTTGTAAAAGATTTAAAAATGATGGGGGAAAAGTCCTTTATTATCCAAGTTTAAAATTAATTCATATTGGTGGGGTCTCAACAAATAAAATAAATTGGTTTCATTTTAAAAATCAACATCGTGGTAAAATACAATTTGCCCAAAAGCATTTTAGTTCAATTAAATTGTTTTTGTTCTTAATTCTTCATTATTCTGGATTATTTATGCGAATTCCAATTTATTTTGCTACTGGAATATTTACATTTGATAAAAAATATTTTTTAAAATCATATTTTTATATGAGACAATTTGTTTTTTATCCACAAAATAAGTTTGTAAAGAAATGATACTTAAAGTTAAATTATATTATGATACAATAACTCGCATTCCTTTAAAACAAAATTTATTTTTGGTTAAAGAGAAAATTCTTAAAAAATATTTACCAATCAAGCTACTAACATTTAAGCAAATTGAAAATAATCATTATTCAATAAACCTTTGTAAAACCTTCATTAAAAATTTAAGCAAGTTAAAAGACGAAAAAAGTCTAAATGCTTATTGGGATTTTGGAATTTTTGAAAATAATTTTCAACATCACTATCATTCATTTGTACAACGTAATTTAGAGAATTTCATAAAAACTGACGATACTCGAATTCTTGAAAATCTGTGGGGAACAACACATGATGACATTGAATTTATTTATAACCTTCAAAGGATGTATAAATTTAAAGAAATTATGGACGTTCTTAAATTTTCGGATAGTCAAAAATTAAAAGTTATTTGTTCTTGGATTGAAAAACATCCTCCTCAAAAAGGATATTCTTGGATGGGTTTTAACTGCTCTATTCGATTGATTAATTGGATCAAGATATTAACAAGTCTCAAAGATATTAATTCTATTAAGGAATCAAGCCTGAAGAATATATTTATTTCTATTTATCAAAATATAGAATTTATTGTTAAAAACATTGAGCACCACATTCCCGGAAATCATGTAATATTTCAATATTTTGCAGTTTGGCTTATTAACTTCTTGTTTGAAGATTCAAAAACAGAAGAATACTCAAAATATTTTAGTGATGAATTTGAAGATGAATTTCTTGAAAGTGGTTTGCATTTTGAACTTAGTACCCATTATCATATTCAAGTTTTGCAACTTGGAGTCTATTTTGCTTTAATTAACTATAATCAAAATAAAATTCCACACAAATTATTACAAAAGATTAAAAAAGCGTATTCAATTATGGAGGTATTTTTATTAAATAAAAATACTTTGCCACTTATTGGCGACAATTGTTATAATTTTTTTCATAACAATTTAACTGAAGATTTGCAAAATTTAATCTCGCTCAGAGAAAATTTCCAGTTTGTGAAGAAAGAAAAAGAAGAAATTTTTGAGATTAGAGATGAGTATATTATTGTAAGTAAAAACAAGTCAAAATTAATTTTTAATGTTGGTAATATAGGGATGAAACAAAATCCTGGTCATGGACATTCTGACATTCTAAGTATAAATTTCTCCTACAACGGTATTCCTATATTTGTTGATCCTGGAACTAAAAGATATTCAAATCTTCTTGCAAACTTAGAATTAAAAAGAGCAAGTTCGCACAATACTGTTTCGGTTAATGGAGAAGATCAATCGAAGCTTTGGGGCTTTTTTAGATGGGCTTTTTTACCTGAAAAAACCAAATATAATTATAGAAATGATGAAAATTCGGTAATTTTGGAAGCATCGTTTAAAGGATTTAAAAATATTGGTGGAGCTATTCATTCAAGAAGTATTGAAATTAACGATTTAGAATTAATTATTTTGGACAATATTAAAAGTGACAATTTATCCACCATCGAACAAAGTTTTATTTTATCTGAATTTGTTACCTTTGAAGAGATAAATAAAAAACATTATTTAATTTGTGGAAATAGTAAATTTGAATTTTTGATAGATTCTATTGAACCATTCAAAATTGAAATTGTTGATTTTAAAATTTATACGAGTTACGACAATCCATTAAATTCGAAAAAAATTAGGATTTTGTACAATACAAAATCAAAACATATTTTGTCAAAAATTAAAATTAAGTTGATAAATGAATAAAATAAAAAATGATAAGGTAATTTGGATAACTTGGCACTTTGCAGCTCGCTCAAGAAATATGTCAAAAGTTCTTAATATTCCTATTTTAGAGTATTTTAATAATAAGAATGCAATTATTAGACATAGTTTTAGCACATTTTGGACAATTTGGAAACTAATTAGGATTAGACCTAAAGTAGTATTTATCCAACTCTCTTTTATGCTGTTAAATATAGTTGCTTTGTACAAGTTGTTTACTTTTGGGAAAACTGTGATTATTGCAGACTGTCACACAAAGGCACTTCGAAGAAAGGCAAAAGGATTGTTTTATTATGTGTTTTGGCCAATAAAAAAAGCAACGTTCAAGCTAGTAAATATTAGTATTGTATCAAATATTGGTATGGAAAAGGATATAAAAGAATTGCATGATAATTATCTTATAATTCCAGATAAGATTCCAGAAATAGAGATAAATAAAAATATTAATAGAGAAAAATACTTTGTTTATGTTAGTTCTTTTGCTGTGGACGAACCATTTGATGAAATATTTGAAGTTGCTAATAAATTACCAGATAATATAAAATTATATTGGACAGGAAAAATTCCGGCAAATTTGTCAATCCTCCAAAATAAACCATCTAATTTAATCTTTACAGATTATCTTTCATTTGAAGAATATTACAATTTAATTGCAAATGCTTCATCAATTTTAGCATTAACAACTGAAGATGACTGTTTGCAATCGGGTGCTTACGAAGCTCTTGGGGTACAAACTCCAATGGTTATTACGAATTCTGATGCTCTTAAAGCATATTTTGGAAATTCTGCTCTTTATACAGAACATTCGCCTGAAGAAATTACGAAGAACCTTCTTTCCACATTAGAATTGCAAGATAAATTATTTGACAATAGTAAGGCTGTAAAGAAATTAAGAGATAGCGAGTATAATTTGATTATTTCAGAGTTAATTTTAAAAATCAATACAATTATTGAGACTAAATGAAAATCCTGTATTATTCACATTTTTTTAATCCCGAGACTGGAGCAGCTTCAGTTTGCAATGGTTCTTGTAAACATTTTAAGTGTTGCAGTTTAGATATTTTATAGTGAAGTGATTAAATGGGTAAGCTTAAACAAAAAATTAAAATTAATCTTTACGATAAAGTTGCTGAAGTATTAAAACAAGCACGTGCTAATGTTGTTATATCTGTTAATCAAACAATGGTTTCGTCCTATTTTCATATAGGTAAAATGATTGTTGAAGAGGAACAACATGGATTAAAACGTGCGGAATATGGCAAGCATTTATTGAAAGACCTTTCAGAAAGATTATTGCAAGAGTTTGGAAGAGGTTTTTCGCAGAGAAATCTTGAACAAATGCGACAGTTTTACTTAGTCTTTGCAAAAACGCAGACAGTGTCTGCGGAATTCAAATTAAGTTGGTCTCATTATCTAAACTTAATGCGTATTGAAGATAAAGCAGAAAGAAATTTTTATGAAATTGAAGCATTCCCAAATAATTGGAGTTTGCGAGAATTACAGAGACAATTTGATAGTGCATTATACGAAAGATTGGTTTTAAGTAGAGATAAAAAAGCTGTAAAAGAATTATCAAAAAGAGGTCAAGTAATTGAAAAAGCAAGGGATACCCTGAAAGACCCGTATATTTTAGAATTTATTGGTTTGCCTGAGAATAAAAATTATTCAGAAAGCGAACGTGAGACCAAAATTATAGATAAATTGGAGCATTTTTTACTTGAATTGGGAAAAGGATATGCTTTTATTGGTAGGCAAGTAAGATTTAGTTTTGATGATAAACATTTTAAAGTAGATTTAGTTTTTTATAATCGTATTTTACAATGCTTTATACTTATTGACCTAAAAATTGGAGAAATAACGCACCAAGATCTTGGTCAAATGCAAATGTATGTCAATTATTATGATAGAAAAGTCAAATTACCAAACGAAAACAAAACTATTGGTATAATTTTGTGTAAAAAGAAAAATAATTCTTTAGTAGAAATAACTTTACCTGAAAATAATGAACAGATATTTGCTAGTAAATACCAAACAGTACTTCCAAGCAAAATGGAGCTAAAGAAGTTAATCGAAAATAAATTATGAAAATCCTATATTATTCACATTTTTTTAAGCCCGAGACTGGAGCAGCTTCTGTTAGAGCTGATTATTTTGTAAAATCTTTGCGAAATGCTGGTCACGAAGTTTTGGTAATATCGCCAAAACCAAGTTATCCTCTCGGGAAAATTTTTGATGGATTTAAAGGAAAAATAGTTATAAAAAATGAAACTGATAACATAATTTATCTTCCAATATGGTTCGTTGGCTCACATTCATTAATTGGCAGACTTCTATCATACATTTCATATTTCAAGTTTTCGCTAATTTATATACTTTTTAATAGCTTCAAACCAGATGTTGTTATTTCGTCTTCGCCACCAATATTTACTTCACTCGCGGCATTAATTTATTCAAAAATCAAAAAAGCGAAGTTCATTTTTGATATTCGTGATGTTTGGCCAGATATTGGCGTTGAACTTGGAATTTTGACAAATGAATATTACATAAAAGGTTTATCAAAAATTGAAAAATATTTGCTCAAAAATTCCCATAAAATTATTGTAACCGCAAATGGTGATAAGCAAAACATTTTAAGTAAAATTGATAAAAGCGAAAAATGTGAAATAATATTTAATGGCGCCGATACTGAAATATTCTGTCCAATCGATACAGGAGAAAGTGCCGAAATTCGCAAAAAATACAATATTCCAGCCGAAAAGCAAGTAATTATCTATTTTGGTTCATATAACCATGGAATGAACGATATTGAAATTCTTGGCGAATTTTTAACACATAAAAAATTGGCTTCTGGAAAATTTCATTTTGTTTCAATCGGCTCTGGCGATAATCTCGAAAGTTTAATTAAAAAAATTAAAGACAAAATAACTTTTACTTCAATAAAATCATTACCAATGGAAGAAGTAGCAAAGTTGGTTGCAGCTTCGGATATTAGCGTTATTCCAAGAAAATGCATTAAAAATGATACTGGTGGAAATATTCCAGTTAAATGTTTCGAAAGTTGGGCCTCTGGTGTGCCAGTTTTGCTTTCTAACATTGAGGATGCAGAAGTTTCAGATATATTCAAAAAATGCGGCGCTGGAATTTTAGTTGAACCAAATAATGTTGAAGCGTTAGTTAAAGGAATTGAGTTACTCTATCAAAATGATTTGAAAGAAATTGGTATTAAAGGTCGCAATTTTGTTATTGAAAATTATGATAGACGAAAGCAATCGCAAAAACTGGCTGAAATAATAACCACATTTTAGTATCAAAAAGCAATTAAAATTAAATTAATCCCAAATATGAAAGTTAGCATTTACTTGACGAACTTTGGCTGTTTTATGAAAAGTGATTTGTTGAACAATTCAATAAAGATTTTAGTTATTAATTTTCTCATAATTATTATTAGTTGCAGTTCACCGTCTGAACCACAACCTCAGGATATTGAAATAGCTAAAGCACTTGCAATTAAGAAGCTTTTGTTATCCTCTTTTGATGTACCAGAAAATCAATATCCAATATTCACTAATTCAACTAAAAAATGGGTTTTAACAACTTCCACATCATGGACAAGTGGATTTTATCCAGGCTGTTTATGGTATGGTTATAAATTATCAGGAAATGCTCAATTGAAAAACATGGCTGAGCAGTTTACTCAAGGATTATTCGAGGAACAATACACAACTTCCCATCATGATGTGGGGTTTATGATTTTCAATAGTTATGGGCTTGGTTACAAAATAACCGGAAATGAAAGCTATAAAAATGTAATTCTTCAAGCTGCAAAATCACTATCAACAAGATTTAATGAAAATGTGGGTTGCATTCAATCGTGGAATGGCGAGTTTCAAGTAATAATTGATAATATGATGAATCTAGAATTGTTGTTTTGGGCATCAAAAAATGGCGGAGATTCCACTTATTATAAAATGGCTGTTAGTCATGCAAACAAAACAATCCAAAATCATATTCGTGAAGATGGAAGTTCATTCCATGTTGTTCATTACGACCCAGAAACGGGAGACGTAATGCGAAAGCGAACTGCACAAGGTTATTCAGATAATTCAACTTGGGCGCGTGGTCAAGCTTGGGGAATTTATGGGTTTACAATGTGCTACCGCGAAACGGGAAATATTGAATATTTGAACACAGCAGTGAAAATGGCAGATTATTACATTTCTCATTTACCCGAAGACTCAATTCCATATTGGGATTTTAACTTACCAGAAAATTATGAACGAGATTTTAAAGATGCTTCTGCTGCAACAATAGCTCTATCCGGTTTAATTGAATTAAATAGTTATGTAAATAGTTCCACATATGAAAATGTTATTAATAATACATTTAATTCTTTGATTAATTATTACATAATTACTGAAAGTTCAAAAAGTGGAATTATTGACCACTGTGCTTATCACGCAAATGATCCAAATCCAGATTATTGGGATTCAGCTACAATTTGGGGCGATTATTATTTCTTGGAAGCATTGGATAGAATAAATGCTGATTAATGCGGAATTACAAATGAACCATTTTACAATAATAGGCGCCGGAATTGTTGGACTTGAAATAAATCTTAAGTTGATTTGTTATTTCTCACATATATCTAATCCCTATTAATTTTTATGGTTTTCACGATAGAAATATGCTGATTTACAAATTATATCCAAATATATAGAATTCTAATCGCCATAAAACTATGAAATATGTCGAGTAAGTTTCGACAATAATACAAGTAATTTGTCGAATAGAGCTTGACATTATTAAATGTTTGTTTTATTTTTTGACCATGTATATCAAACGCGACATAGAACCCATATTGCTTGATCAAATAAAAAGAAAAGAAATTCTTGTGCTCACAGGAATGCGGCGTACTGGAAAAACGTCTTTACTTAAATGGTTGTTCAACAAAATTGATTCTAATAATAAAGTTTTTCTTGATTTACAAAATATTCTGGATCAAAAAATTTTCGATGAAATTGATTTTAACAATATTTTGTTAAATCTTAAATCGTATAAAATATCTAAAAATGAAAAAATTTATTTCTTCATTGATGAGATTCAATTTTTACCACAAGTGACTAATTCAATTAAATATCTATACGATCATTATGATATCAAATTTGTAATAACAGGGTCAAGTAGTTTTTATCTAAAAAATCTTTTCCCCGAATCGCTTGCTGGAAGAAAAGTGGTATTTGATTTATACCCATTAGTATTTAACGAATTCCTAAGATTTAAAGGAATAGAGTTAGAACTCGAAAAAGAATTTAATATAAAAGCTGAAAGCAAAAATATTATAGAGCATGAACGTATAAATAAATATTATTTAGAGTACTTAAAATATGGTGGTTTCCCACAAATTGTACTTGAAAATGATATATCTCAAAAAGTGTTCATTTTAAAAGATATTTTTAATTCATATTTTCAGATTGATATTCTAACTTTATCCGATTTTAGAAAAGTAGATGCACTTAAAAAATTGATATTTCTTTTAATGGAACGAATAGGTTCCAAACTTGATATTTCGAAACTTGCATCACAAACTGGAGTAAGTCGCGATTCAATATATTCCTATATTAATTTACTCGAGGGTTCGTACTTTTTTCACTTTATTTCTCCTTTTACAAAAAATAAGGATAGAGAAGTTAGCGGTACAAAAAAAATATATATATGCGATACTGGTATGCTAAACATATTATCAAATGTTTCAGATGGTAGTTTGTTGGAAAATTCTGTTTTTCTAAACTTGAAGAAATATGGAGAAATAAATTATTTTCAAAAGCGTTCGGGGTTAGAGATTGATTTTATAATAAATAAATCGATTGGCATAGAAGTTAAAAAAACTGGGGATAATTCGGATATTAAGAGACTGCTGAAAATATCGAACCAATTAAGTTTAAAAGAACATTACTTAATTTCTCAAAATTTTTTAGAGGAAGATAAGTCAATTTGTGCTTATCAAATTTAATTTGGAATTTTAATGAACCATTTTACAATAAAATCCATTACATTTTTTATTGACCTACAGTTATTTGTTTTCTAATTCCACAAGCCAACTTCATATTTATCAGCTAATTCAATAAATGCAGAAAGATTAAAAATGGAATATATAAATAAGTATGCACTTTCCATTTCAAATGGTTGCGAACCACCAGATAGTATTCGTTTTTGCTATTTGTTTGAAATTTATCTTTTGATGTTTGATATTTATTATGACATTTTTAGAAGCTAAAGCGAGATGAAATTAAGTGTTAGTTTTAACTCCTAATGAGACCAATAAATTATTCCATATTGCTCAGCAAAAGGAAAGCAAATATATGCACCAAATTCTCTGCATCTTCAATGTTTGGTCATTTGATACTATTTAATGAGCATCATTTTTTTTACTAATCTATTTGCATCGGCTTTTAATTCATAAAAGTAAACACCAGAAGATAATTGTGAAGCGTTATAATTTACTGTAAATGAACCTGCATTTTTATATTCGTTTACCAAAACTGCCACCTTTTCGCCAACTATGTTATAAATACTTAAAGTAACATTTGAATTATTTTTTAATGTAAAAAATATTTTTGTTGAAGGATTAAAAGGATTAGGATAATTCTGCGATAATGTAAATTCAGTTGGTAGGTTGGTTACATTATCATTTATATTTGTGACTTTTGTTGCAGAAAGTACTATTAAATTACTTACATCTGGCGAACTAAATGAAACAGTATTATTATAAGTATCAACTGTAGCATCAATTGTTGTCCAACTTTCGGTAACATCATCCCACGCATTTACAACTATTTCACTTTCGTTGCCATCGTACATTTCTATTTGCATATCCGAATAATGGAAACTAAAATCAGCATTATTACCCAAACTCATCTTTTTACCCATCATCATGTTGCTATTCATTAGCATATTTATTCCATCAGAACTGAACATGTTAATTTCATAGCTTGCAAATACATTCAAACCATTTCTATTAGAAATATTTTCGGGAGCAATTTCAAATAATTGACAAAATAAAGAATCAGGTAAACGAGAACCACCACCCATGTGTCCAGAACCATTAGACTTGTTCCAACCACTATGCAATTTCATATTGTCACCATCATCAAACGGAGAGTGAAAAGTTCTTGAGCTATCCATATTGCCATCTAACCAGCCGCCACCAAAGTGGTTTCCAATAGAAGCAGAATCCCGCCATAACAATCCGTTTATTTCATAAACAACTATCACTAACTCTTGCATACTTGTTTCAATTTGTCCACCAACTATTTCAACTATTTCACCATTTTCAGGACGAACTGCTCCAGATTCTGGTTGGAACCAAAATGGACCAAAATTCAAAAAGTAATCAGGCGTACTATCATTGTTGGTATCTAAATAATAATGATTCATATAAAATGTTGAATCAATTAAGGTTGTACCAGTTATAGTTATATTTTCAAGTTTATCGTGTTTCCAACCAAAACCATAACTTGATCTACGTCCATGATGAATTCTTGCTTTATGGTCGCGATGCCCCATATTATTCCATTTTGAAAAGAATGGGTCTCTCCAAAAAAGACCATTTATTTCATAAACAATAATAGTCGATTCTTCCATTCTGGAACTATCTTTTAATCCACCAACTATAGAAATACTTTCGCCATTTACTGGTCTTACTGCATCAGAGCTATCAGGAGTGTACCAATTAGGACCAAAATTTAAATGATATTCAGCAATTCCATCACCATTTTCATCTAAAAAATATAATAAATGTGTTGAATCTGTTTCAACAACTATTGCTGTGCCGGATACTGAAATTGTATCGAGTTCAGTGAAATTCATGTTTCTGTCATGAGTTTGAGCAAAAATATTCATCATACTTATTACGAATATAATTGATAGTATTTTTTTTATTTTTGTTTCTCCAGTTATTGTAAAAAATAATTAACGTTTTCATGATAAGTAGTGTGGAGAAAGATGAAAAAGGGACATATTATTAATTATTTTTTTTATAATTCTTTTGGATGTAATAGTTTAATATCCAAACTTATTTGTTTTGACAGTAATTCTATTTTAGTATTTCTAAATTTTAGTGGCAGCTATCACAGCATTCAATTTTGTTCTTATTGGCTTTTTCAAATGCTTCTTTGCCTTCCTTATAAGCAAAATAAGAAATTCCTAATGCTCCAATTATATCAAAATAAGCAATTCCAAAAAATTCATACAATCCACTTGAAGCAAGTAAAATGAAAGAAAGATAGAAGCAAGTTTTTGTGCAGTTAGCATCAGCAATAATGGCATCTGAGTTTAACTCGTTTCCAACTTTTAGCTTTGTTTTCATTAATAAATACATAGTTATAATGGAAACGGAAGATATTATTATTCCAACAATTGTAGTACTTGGCTCAATTTTATAAACTAAATTGGCTATTGAACCCATAATAAGCCCTAAAGCTAAAATGTAAAATACGGTTCCAGTTATTCGCAAAGCAGTTTTTTCAAATTTGTCATGTTGCTCTATATCAAATTTTTGCATTCTAAGAATCATGTGCAACACACCAATTCCAGAAATAACTTCAACAAAGCTATCAATACCAAAACCAAATAAAGCAATGGTTTCGTCTTCAAGTCCAAAGCTAATTGAAATTAGACCTTCAATAATATTATACACAATTGTAATAATTGATAGATACAAAGCAAATTTCAATAGTCTATTTTTATCCATTAGGTTCAATATTATAAAAAAATAATTAAGTTAATAAAAAATTAGTATCGTAAAAATAATAGTAATATTGACAATTAAAATGAAATAACCAATCAATATTTCAATATATATTTTGTTTAAAGCGAGTCTAATACAGAATTTAACTTTACTTTAATTTCTTGTGCAATTTCTTTAATAATTGGATCATCGACAGCTGCCATTGATGCAACTGTATCAATAACTGTTACTTCAACGCCTTTATCCATAAGCTGAAGCACCATGTTGCATGGAAGCATAACACCAATTTTATTGTCAGCATCCAAAGCTTTTTTTGCATATGGAGGATTACAAACACCCAATATTCTATATGGTCTAAAATCGATTTCTAATTTATTTTTAAATGCATTGCTAACATTAAAATCAGTAACAATACCAAAACCGACCAATTGCAGCGCATCTGAAACTTTTTCAAATGCTTCATCCATCGTTGCATTTATGGTTTTTGAAATATAGTATGACATAGTTTAACCTCACATATTTTTATTTAAATATTTTGCAATAATATATTTGTTGAACACTAAATATTATTGCAAATATAAACAACTAAACTTGAAATAAAGATGCAGTTATAAGCAATGCTGTCAACTTAAGAAAATACTTTTAAGTTATGTCATTCCCAAATGCTCTTGTTGGGGATCTTAGCCAAAAATTAGATTCCGCGTAAGAACATCGCCAAATGACCGTAGCTTAAGTTGACAGCATTGAGTTATTAGTCTGTGTTAACTTCTTTATTTAGTTTCAAATCCATGTTTCTTTAAGTTAGAGACAGCCTGTTCAATAGTAACTTCTTTTAATGTCATTCCACATACTGGACAATCACCTTCTAAATCTGAAATTACATTCCAATCCATCGGATCTTGGAATACTTTTCCGTCATTATTTTTATCAATACTTGCTACGTCAATTGTGCCTTCGCGGACAATAGAATTGCTCATTTGTGCATGTTCACCCATCATCTTTGAATGGTCCATTTTTGAATGATCCATGTTCATTTTTTCATGTTTGTTATCCATTGCTTTTTTATCAGCGCAACATCCCTTTTTTGTACTATCACACTTCATATCAGTTTTTGCATTATCAACAGAAATTTTTGATAGCTTCATTCCACATTTTGCACAATCACCTTCTTTATCAGTAGGTTCTTCGCATTTCATAGGACATTGATAAACAACTCCATCTTTATTTGCATCAACTTTACTAATATCCATCATGTTATCAGTTTTGTTCTCTTTGTGCATCATATTACCCATCTGGGCAGATAACATCATTGTTGATAAAAACATTATTGTTAAAGTAATGCTGGTTATTTTGATTATTTGTTTCATTGTGTAACTCCTTTGTTTTAGAAAAATATTTAATTATTTGTTTTTATTATTCAAGAATAACTTTGCTGCCAATCTCCTTTCTCATTTCTCTTCTTTTTATTAAATAGTAAATGGCTGGATATACCGTTAGTTCCATTAAGAAACTTGTAATAATTCCTCCTACCATTGGGGCTGCAATTCTTTTCATTACATCAGAACCTATTCCAGTTCCAATGATAATAGGAAATAATCCTAACATTGTTGTAAGTACTGTCATCATTTTGGGGCGAATTCTTTTTACAGCACCTTCAAAAATAGCCTCTCGTAAATCTGCAAAAGATTTTAGAATTCCATTTTTTCTGAATTTCTCATAAGCTATATCTAAGTATAAAAGCATTATAACTCCAGTTTCGGCATCAACACCAAGAAGAGCAATAATTCCAACCCACACAGCAACACTCATATTAAAGCCTGCTAAGTATAAAAACCAAATAGCACCAACTAAAGAGAACGGCATTGCAAGAAGAACTATTCCAGTTTTTGTCCAAGATTTAGTATTAATATAAAGCAGCATTATTACAATTAGCAAAGTTATTGGAATAACCATAGCGAGCTTTTCGCTTGAACGTTCCATGTATTCGTACTGTCCGCTCCAAATAATTGAATATCCAGTTGGAATATCTATTTCTTTAGCAATAACTTCTTTTGCATTTTTTACATAAGTGCCAACATCAATATCTTTAATGTCAATGTAAACCCATGCATTAGGTCTAGCATTTTCAGACTTAATCATAGGTGGACCTTTTTTGATTTCAAGATTAGCTACGTCTGAAAGTAAAACATTACCACCATTACGAATTGGTATGCGCACATGTTTTAATTCTTCAATGCTTTCGCGATAATCACGTTGGTACCTTAAATTTACTGGATATCGCTCTAGTCCTTCTACAGTTTTTGTTATATTCATACCACCAATAGCCGACATAATTACATCTTGAACATCGTTAATTGTTAAGCCATAGCGGGCAATAGCTTGTCTATCAATATCAAAATCTAGATAATTTCCACCAACAGAGCGTTCAGCATAAGCTGATCGAGTTCCATCAATAGTCTTTGCAACTTGTTCAATTTCTTTTCCAATCCTTTGTAAAACTTCCAAATCGGGACCAGCAATTTTAATTCCCACTGGAGTTTTAATTCCAGTTGCAAGCATGTCTATTCGTGTTTTGATAGGCATTGTCCAAGCATTTGTTAAGCCTGGTATCTGAATTGCTGAATTCATTTCTTCTATTAATGATTCTGGTGTAACACCTTCGCGCCATTCTTCTTGTGGCTTTAATTGAATTGTTGTTTCAATCATTGAAAGTGGGGCTGGGTCAGTGGCAGTTTCAGCACGTCCAATTTTTCCAAAAACTGATTTCACTTCTGGAAAAGTTTTTATTATTCTATCAGTTTGTTGAAGTAATTCCTTCGCTTTGGTTATAGATATTCCTGGAAGAGTAGTTGGCATATAAAGTAAATCACCCTCATATAATGGAGGCATAAATTCAGAACCAAGTTTCGAATATGGAATAATAGTGATGGCAACCAAAATTGCAGCAGCAATAATTACTGCCCATCTTTTTTTCATTACGAAATCAACAATTGGATGATATATTTTTGCAAGAAATTTAGTTACAGGATTATCTTCTTCTGCTCGCATTTTACCACGAACAAAATAGCCAAGAAGTACCGGAACAATTGTTACAGCAAGTATTGCCGCCATTCCCATTGAATACGTTTTAGTAAATGCAAGCGGTTTAAATAATCTTCCTTCTTGTTGTTCCAAAGTAAAGACGGGCAAAAAGGAAACTGAAATAATAAGCAGCGAATAAAATATTGATGGGCCCACTTCCTTAGCCGATTCAAGAATTAGCGTCCAATGCGGGCGTTGCTTCTCCTTAGGCAGGGTTTGTTCATGTGCTAAATGTGAATGGGAATTTTCTACCATTACAATAGCCGCGTCAACCATTGCTCCAATAGCTATTGCAATTCCACCCAACGACATTATGTTAGCATTAATGCCTTGATAATACATCACAATATATGCTGCTAATACTGCTGTTGGTAAGGTTATAATTGCAACAAGTGAACTTCTAAAATGCATCAAGAAAATTATAATTATTATTGATACAATTATACTTTCTTCTATCAATGTCCATGTTAAATTATCAATTGCAGCATTAATTAAATCCGATCTATCGTAAGCAGTAATTATTTCAACGTCATCAGGCAAAGATTTTTTTAATTCTTCTAATCGTTTTTTTGCGGCATTAATAACATCAAGGGCGTTTTCGCCATATCGCATAACAATAATTCCACCAACAGTTTCGCCTTCACCATTCCAATCTGCGACACCACGGCGGAGTTCGGGACCAATATCAATTGACGCAACGTTTTCTAAGTAAACAGGAGTTCCAGTTTGTGGTGCAAAGCCTATTACAATTTGGCGTAAGTCCTCCTTGCTTTTTATGTAACCAAGTCCCCGAACCATAAATTCCATCTCACTAATCTCGAGTAATCGTCCACCAACATCATTATTGCTAGCTTTTATTGCGGCTTTAACTTTGCTTAGTGGAATACCGAATGAAGCTAATTTGTTCGGGTCAATATTTACTTGATATTGTTTTACATATCCACCAATACTGGCAACTTCTGAAACACCAGGAAGGGCTGAAAGCTCATATCGCAAAAACCAATCTTGAATTGAGCGTAATTCTTGCAAATCGCGTTTATCCGATTTTAACACATACTGATAAACCCATCCAAGTCCTGTAGCATCGGGACCCAAAGTTGGAGCAACTCCAGTAGGTAAATCTTTTTGAAGCGAGCTGAGGTATTCGAGCACACGGCTTCTTGCCCAGTAAATATCAGTTCCATCTTCAAATATTATATAAACCATTGAAAATCCAAAAAAGGAATATCCACGAACCGATTGTGCAAATGGAACTGAAAGCATTTTTGTTGTTAATGGATAAGTGACTTGTTCTTCAACAATTTGTGGACCTTGCCCTGCATAATCTGTGTATATAATTACCTGCACATCACTTAAATCTGGTTGTGCATCAAGAGGAATATTTTTAAGTGCATATAATCCACCAGCAACAATGGCAAGCGTAAGGATTATAACCATAAACTTGTTATTTATTGACCACTCAATTATTCTAGCAATTAAGCCGTCTTTTTGATTATCTGTTGTTACCATTTTATTTCTCCAAAGATGAAATACAAATTGTTATGATATTTATAATTTCCGCAGAAAATATTTTATCATTATTAATCACTGTTATCTGCATTCCTATTTGTATTCAAAACCATTCATTTTTAAATTCATTTTCGCATCGTCAATTGAAACTTCCTTTAGGAACATACCACATAGTGGGCATTTCCCATCTTTATCAGAAATTACATTCCAGTCCATTGGATCTTGGAATACTTTTCCATCCTTATTTTTGTCAATCGATTCAACATCAATAATTCCAGAATGCACTATTGACGGTTCGTTGTCATGAGTTTCTTCTTTTTTTACATCTTTAATCGGCTTTTTGTCCATTTCCGAGTTTTCCATTGTGCTAGTATTCATCTCTTTTTCTTCTATCTTGGGTTTGTCGGATGAAAATAATTTTACGGCAGCGCGAAGACTACTTTCGGAATCAATCATAAATTGACCTGAGCTTACAATTACATCGTTTTGTTTTAAGCCAGTAAGTATTTGATAAAAGCCATCGGAGTATAATCCTAATTTAACCTCAACGGGTTTAAATTTCCCTTCACCTAACGATAGAATAACGGTATTCTTTTTACCGCTACGTATAACTGCGGTTTCAGGTATTACTAAAGTTTCCCTAAGTTTATTTCCATAAATTATAACGTTGCCAAACATGGCTGGTTTTAATTCGTCATTAATGTTTTTTAAGTCAATTCTTACCGTAACAGCTCTTGTAGTTTGATTAACAGTTGGATATATAAACGAAATATTTCCACTATATATTTTATTTGGGTTACAACTGAAAGTGACTTCGGCTTTATCGCCAATGCCAATTTTATTTATGTCGCTTTCATAAACATCGGCTTTCAGCCAAAGAGTTGATAAGTCAGCCATTTTAATAATTTCCGCACCTGCTTTAATCATTTCGCCTTCTATTACATTTTTAGAAAGAACAGTTCCATTAAAAGGGGCGTACAAAGTCATATGTTTATTTATTTTTTTTGTGGAAATTATTTTGTCAATATCTTCATTACTTATATCAAATAGCTCCAGCTTTCTTTTTATATTTGAAATCATTTCACCTTTAGATACACCACTAAGAGCCGACTCATAATTAACAGCTGTAATTAACTCCTGTTGAGCTGCTACTAATTTTGGTGAATAAATATCAACCAATTTTTGTCCCTTAGTTACTTTTTGTCCAGTAAAATTGATGTATAGCTTTTGAATCCAGCCATCAAATTTTGTGGATAAAGCAAATTCTTTGCGTTCATCAATTTGGAGATTTCCGTTAGTATAAATTATTGGCGAAAGACTTTTGTTTTTTACAAATTCCATTTTTACATTCATACTTTGTAAAGTTGAGCCATCAACAGTAACAACTCCAGAAGCAGAACCTTCGTCTTCGTAAACTGGAACTAAATCCATTCCCATTTGTGATTTGCCTGGCGAATCATAAACCTCATTGGGGTTCATTGGTGCGCGCCAGTATATTATTTTTCTATCTTTATCATCAACTGGCTTATTGTTATTAGAATTTTTAATTGGAGTTAAATTCATTCCACAAATTGGACAAGTTCCAGGCTCACTTTCAATAATATTTGGATGCATTCCGCATGTATAAAGAGTTTCTTCTTCTTCTCTGTGATTATTTATATTTGTATCGTTGTTATTAAATATATAAAATCCACCTACTCCTATAATTGCTCCTAAAAACACTAAAAGTAAGTATGTTACAATTTTGTTTTTCATTTTAATTCTCCACTCTCTTGTTCACTACTTTGCACAATTTCTTTTCCGGTTAAAAATTCAAGCTGTGAAATGTTTTTTGCATAATCAGTTTTAATTTTTAATAAATCTATTTTAATTTTTAGAATACTTTTTTCTGCATTTATAACATTTACAAAATCAATTCTTCCAACTTGGTAATCTGCTAAGGATGCTTTTAATTCCTGTTCTGCTTGTGGAAGCAGAGTTTCAGAAATTAATTTATTACGAACTTGCAATTCATTTAATTTTGCGGATATTTTACCAAATGATTGGTTCAACGATTGAACAGATGTATTATATTGTTCACGATAAAACGATTGTAAATATTTTGCTTCATTTATTTTTGCTGAATACTTACCGCCATAATTTAGTGGCAATGAAATGCCAACAACTATGGAGAAGAAGTCATTCCAATTTTGGCCTGATACTTGGGAATAATCTCTTTGTGTGTATTGCAATCCTATTTGAAAATTTGGATAGAATAAATAGGATGCAGAGTGTTCCATCAATGTCGATTTTTGCTCCGAGTCTTTGATACCCAATAAAAATGGACGATAATCATTTGCGACTTTTATAAGCGATGTAGAAGAAAATTGATGATTCCCAACTGGTTTTATCTCTTCTGTTATAATTGGAGTTATTTCGTCCCTTAATAAAAGAGCATTCAATTCAGACAAAATACTATTTTCTTTTCCTCGCAAAACTTCAATTTTATCATCTTCTTTTGTTATTTGAACTTCTACTTGAATAATATTTTGCAAACTAGCTTCGGCAACCTCATACTTAGTTTTTACAACATCAGAAATTTGTGTTAGCAAATTTTTATTCTCTTTTGTTAGTTCAATCTCTTTGCGCACAAATTGTAGGTCGTAATAAAGAATAGAGATGTTTTTTCTAATTTCATTTTTCAAATCTTCAATTTCTTTTGATACAATTAAAGTATCCATTGCTATTTCGTCAGCTTTTGCTGTTAATCCGCCAGGAAACGGGAACGCCTGTGTGAGTCCAATAATTTTGCCAGACATTGGTTCTTGAGTAAATGAAAAAGAATTTGTTGGCATATTTAGCAAACCTAATGTTAACATAGGATCGGGAAGATTTGTGCTTTGTTCAATTTTGGAACCAGCTATATTTAATTTTGATTTTAATAACTCAATTTTCGGACTTACTTTAATTGCTGTTAAAATCAAATCTTGAAGTGTTTCATTTTGTGATTGTGCTGTAATTTTTACAATAGAAATTATAAAAACAATAGCTAATAGAACTTTTTTCGAGTTCATAAAATCCTCAGCATTTAAAAATTATTTTGTTTTGTAAGTGTTTGTGAAACTATTATAAATAGCTAAACGAGAGATTACAAATAATCGTAATCATAGAAATGGAGTAGTATTAAATCAAAAATGATTCATTAAACAAATATAGCGGGGGCTTATCTCTTAAAGAAAAATCTAGTTTTAGCTCAAATAGTTCAACTTTTAAATTTTCTTTTTCAAAATCTATTATAGTAATTGGTACAAATTCTGTCTTGTTATCATTTTCTCTAGGTATTAGATATGAGGAATTAACTTTTTCGTGAATTACAAATGCACAATTAATATCGGAAAACTCCATTCCATGATTATAAGAAACAATATTATTAAGATTCATATCCATCATATCACAGCAGTCCATTTCTGTACTTTCAATATGTGTACTGTCACAATCATGTATTTCCGAATTAAACGAACACATACCGTTACATTCCTCAGTTGGAAATGCGATTAATAGTGGAGCAATAAAAAAGTTTAATAGCAAAATAACTGCTGTTAACTTTCTCCATTTTTGCGATATGTTATTTCTCTTTTTCATAATTATTTTAATGTTGCTATCAAAATATCAAACATATATTAAATGTTGTTACATAATTTCAACAATATGTTATATAATTTTGGAAATACTTTTTAGAATCAAACATATAAATGTGTTTATTTATAATTTTACTCGTTTTAATCTTAATGAGTTGCCAATTACAGAAACAGAACTCAACGACATTGCCAATGCTCCAATCATAGGATTAAGGAAGCCCAAAGCAGCAAATGGAATTCCAATTGTGTTATATACAAAAGCCCAAAAAAGATTTTGTTTAATTATGCGTATTGTCTTTTTTGAAAGAGCAATTGCTTCCACTACACCGTTTAAATTTCCTTTTATTAAAGTAATATCAGAAGATTCAATTGCAATGTCTGTTCCAGTTCCAATTGCAATTCCTAAATTCGCAGTAACAAGAGCTGGCGAATCGTTAATGCCATCACCTACCATTGCCACAATTTTACCTTGTTTTTGTAATTCTTTAATTTTTTCAGCTTTTTGATTTGGTAATACTTCTGCAAAGAAACTTTTAATTCCAACCCTATTTGCAATTGCCTCGGCAGTTTTATTATTATCGCCAGTAAGCATAAAGACTTCCAAACCAGATTTTTGCATTTTTTCAATAGCTTCTTTAGATGTATCTTTTATTGGATCTTCAACAGCAATAATTCCGCTTAATTTTTTATCGATTGCACAGAAAATAATAGTTTTACCTTGAGTGCTCAATTTTTCAAATGATTCAGAAAAATCATCAATATTAATAGAGAATATTTTCATTAGTTTTTCATTACCTAATGCAACACTTTTGCCGTTAACGATTGCAGTAACTCCATATCCAGAAAGGTTTTCAAATGATTCTGGCTCAAAATAATTCGTATTTAAACCATTTGCATATTCAACAATTGAAGTAGCAATTGGGTGTTGGCTTTTCTTTTCTATTGAAGCGGCAAATCTTAACAATTCACTATTAACTAAACCATTGGTTATTATATCTGTAACGGTGGGTTTGCCTTCAGTAATTGTTCCTGTTTTATCTAAGACAATTGTGTTAATATTATGAGCTATTTCAAGGCTTTCACCATTTTTAATTAAAATTCCATGCTGTGCCCCAAGTCCAGTTCCAACCATTATTGCCGTCGGTGTAGCAAGACCCAAAGCACATGGACACGCAATTATTAATACGGCAACAAAGTTTATAAGTGCAATGCTAAAATTATTCGTTTCTGCAAAAATCATCCAAGCTATAAATGTAGCAGTTGCAATTAAAATAACAGTTGGAACAAAGATGGATGAAACTTTATCGGCAAGTTGTTGAATGGGGGCTTTTGAACCCTGTGCAGTTTCTACTAATTTAATAATTTGACCAAGAATTGAATTATCGCCAAGCGCAGAAATTTCAAAATTGAAAGATCCATTAGTATTTATAGTTCCACCGATAACTTTTGAGCCAACAATTTTTTCTATTGGAACGCTTTCGCCGGTTATCATTGTTTCGTCAACAAATGAAGAACCTGAAACAATAATTCCATCTGCCGGAATTTTTTCTCCAGGTTTAATTATAACCATATCAGAAATTTTTAATTCTGATAATTTTACAACTATTTCTTTGTCATCTTGAATAATTGTGGCTTCTTTTGGTTTTAGCTCCAATAAATTTTTAATTGCTCCACCAGTTTTTCTTTTGGCTCTAGTTTCTAAAAGTTTACCCATTGTGATAAGAACTATTATTACTGCAGCAGTTTCAAAATAAACATGTGGGAGTTTATCGTCAATCATCAAAAATTTTGGGAAAAGAGTTGCAAAAACACTGTATCCATAAGCAGCTCCAGTACCAATAGCTACAAGTGAATTCATTTCAAATGAAAAGTGTTTAAAATTAGTCCAAAATATTTTATAAAATCTTTTTCCAGAAACAAAAATTATTGGAGTTACAAGTATTAATAAAATCTTGTTTGTGTAATCATCTCCAAAAGGGAAAATGGAAGAAAACCATATAAATTCGCGCAGCATACTGATTAGGAAAATTGGCAATGTCAGTAATGCAGAAAAGATGAAATCCTTTTTAAGATTGGTGTAATATTCATCAATTAAATTATCTGATTTATTTTGAGTTGCATTATCTTTTAATGACTCGGTATGAAGTTTGTAACCAAATTTATCAATTGCTTTAGCAGCTAAATCAGGACTTAAACCTTCATTCATATCGAATGTTACTTTTTCATTTGCTAAGTTTACAGAAACATTTTCAATTCCTTCAACTTTTGAAAGAGCTTTTTCAACACGAGTTACGCAACTTGCGCAAGTCATTCCTTCAACAGGTAAATTATATTTTACAGTTTTAATTTTTTGCATAAATTTTTATTTAATAACCTTATATCCTGCAGATTCAATTGCTTTTTCCACCTTTATTTCGTCATCTGTTGAAAGGGATTCAACTTTTACAGAACCAATTGCAACTGTAAAGTTTTTAATTCCAGCATTTTTAAGTTCAGTTTCAACAGTCATTTTACAATGTGAGCAAGTCATTCCCTCAATTAAAAAAAGTTTTTCTTTCATTTTAATAACTCCGTATTTAATTTTCCTTAAAATAAATGTACGGAACTATAGGCTTATTGCATTATAGAATTAGGTAAATATGTTATAAGATTTTAACATATTTAGAAATGGAATGAGAAGGGAGTTAATTTATTTGCTTTAAATAGAGTCAAGGCTACATATTATTTTGATGTGCTAGGCATAATAATTAGCCAATCTAAAAAAGAAAAAATCTTTATCTCTAGTACCATTATTTGAAGAAATAAATTTCTGTATTTTACTATTTAGTCCTTC
>Ga0180007_10002436_pt1 | contig 22267 bp, 22 predicted proteins | sample MM_PC_MetaG_FD_121122 | JGI IMG/M metagenome (GOLD analysis project Ga0180007, IMG submission 121122) | Groundwater microbial communities from the Aspo Hard Rock Laboratory (HRL) deep subsurface site, Sweden - MM_PC_MetaG | ecosystem: Environmental > Aquatic > Deep subsurface > Groundwater... | reverse complement strand
TTAAGGCAGAGAAGAGAATTAAAAGAGAGCGTGTCGCTTCTTTAAAAAATATTTCTCTTGACTTTTACCTTCATTTCTTTAAATCCTGATTTCTTCTAAGTTCTTTGAGAGTTGCACACCTAATAAAGTGAGAAACACTATCCCAACTCTCGCCACCATCTAAAGATATAAGGTTTTCAATATCTTCTAGCTGTTTTTTAGTGAATCTTATCCCTATTTTTTTTTCAAAAAACATTATTAATCCTCTTTTTCTTCACTCGATTTTAAGAAAGCATTTATTCTTTCTAATCTTTTAAGAACAAATTTTTCTCCAAAACCAAAAACTGTTTCTACTTTAAAAATAATTAATTCATCAGTAGAACCACTTTTAAACATTTCATCAACAAGCGAACACGCTTTCCTTCTTTCATCATAATAAGACATTTTAACATCAACTCCAATTTTTTATAAAGTAGGGAATATTAGCAACTATATAAATGTTTGTTTTTCTTTATTTTATGTTTTTTTTATTTTTTCTAAGCAGTCTTTTTACCCCGGATCAGCTCCAGCCCCAGGATCAGGCATCCCGTGGAAAGAATAAAAATACCGGAAATACGGATCAGGAAGACCGGCCCCAGTGCATAGGCCAAGGCTCCGAAGAAAATGAGTATCCCTGCTATTTTAGGAAATACTTTTGACCGGATAATGGCCAGGCAGAAAAGAATGATCCCCAAAAGAATGGAGATACTGGAAATATTCCTGAATAAAACAACAGCAAGATCATGTTTAATAATTCCGTCTCTGAGAAGCGGTGCAGCGGTCAGCTGTCTGGCAATAACAGGATAAAGGCAAATCTCCCATGTCACCTTACAGGCCTGGAAAAGATAAGCCAATTGAATAAAGATAAAACCAAGAAACCCGATTATACCTGATTTAGCATACATCCGTGAATAAACAGCCATATAGCCGAAGATCATCAATAATATCCCCGCCATAACGATCAAAGCGAGCGTGGTCCAGTGGGCATCGTTGACCAGCATTGTGAAATCCTGCTGAATTTCAGAGACAGGCAGTATCAGCGGAAACAGTATTGAATAGGCTGCAAAGAGAATTGATCCTGCAATAAGGGAGATACCTCCTATTTTCTGTATTGTTTGCAATTTCATGAATATTCCTCCTTATCAATCTTTGATCGAGCAATGAATGATTTCATTTTTTTAGAATATACCTGATTTGATTTCTTCGTCAATTCATTTTTACTATTATAAGCCAAACTGTTCTACATATATGAAATTTTAGTGGAAATAAGATTTAAATTTAATTACCATAATAAAAATATAATAAGGAGTATCTATTATGAATATTTTTTTCCTGTTATCAGGCCTTCTGCTCTTTCTGGTCTCAGCGGCCCATGCCTGGTGGGGTGAAAAGAATCTCTTTCCTGCCTTCTTTAAAGAATCCCTTCCCGATGGGATGAAGGTCAGCCTGTATGTACCGTGGCATCAGAGCACCTTCATGCTTTTTACCTTTGGCCTTTTTATGATCATGGCTTCACTTCAGAACTCTTTCTTCATGGTATCTTATCTGGTCCTGACCGTCATTACGGGGAATTTAATTATCTTTACACTGACCTGTATCGTTAAAAAGGAGCAGAAAGTCCTGGCTGACTCAGTGGTCCAGTATGTTCTCTTCTTTTTGCTGATTCTTTTTATAGTTCTGGGAATAAGTTTTGATTAAGATGATACAAGCCGATCAAAATAGTTCTGCTTTGTATGGTTTATCTGAAACTCTCTCCTGATTTTTTATCCATCACATAATTACCGGTTTTCTTTATTTTACATTATCCACAATTCTTTTGAAATCAAAAATAAAAAAAGTACATTTGAAAAATGGAAGAAGTGCTGAATAAGATCAAAGAAAGAATAGAAGGATCAAAAGATAAAAAGATCCTTTTCTTCTGTATCGGGAATATCATACGGGGTGATGACGGTGTGGGGGAATACATCTTTCACCGGCTTCCGGAAAAAGAGAACATCTTCAGGATCAATGCAGGGAATGCCCCTGTCAATTTTATCGGAAAGGTAGAGACCCTGTCTCCTGATATAGTGATCATCATTGACTGCATGGCAGCGGGAAAGGATCCAGGAAGTATCACCTTTACGAACTCTTCACAGATCTACTCCTCCCCTATCGATACTCATTCCGGGCTTATCAATGAATTTATCAAAGGGATCAAGCCCTCTCCTGACTGGTATATTATTGGAATACAGCCATATTCATTGACCGATATTGATAAGCTGTCAGATGAAGTAAAGGTATCAGCGGATAAACTTATCCAATTATTCCATGAGGTAGTTTGAATTTATAAAGAAGATTATGCTGTCACCAGCTTCCTTTACAGAGGGAGAGAGCCCTTCTCCCAGACCTACGTTTTCCGGCTGAATACCTATAAAATATACTTTGGAACCGGTATCCTCTTCGATCAGCTGGGCAACAACCTGTAAAGGAAAGGTATGGGTGCTTAAGGAATTCTGCGGGATGAGGTCATTCGGGATCAGGCGTATTTCCCCGCCTTTTCCTCTGAAATCCGCTGCATCGATGATGATGGTCTTCCCGGGATGTAACGCCATGGCCTGATCAATGACATTTTCAGGCTTATCCCCGGTATTGAGAAGGATCAGGTCTTTCAGATCCTTATTTATCCCCTCTGCGATATAAGGGCCGATACCATCATCTGACCGGAGCGTATTCCCAACGGTAATGATAAGGGTAGTCTGTCCATCTGAAGGTCTAAAAATTCTTTTGATCTCTTCATTTAACAAATTTTACATCCAGAAAATGCGCGGAACAGGAGATACAGGGATCGTATGCCCGCACCAGCATCTCTAGAGCCAATGTTACTTTTTCCTGACCCTTATCCAGTATCTCCGGAACAAGCTTTTTCATATCATGTTCAATATTGTTTACATTCTGATTAGTGGGGATGATACAGTTTGCGTTTTTTATGATCCCGTCTTTGTCTACTTCATAATTATGGAAGAGAATTCCCCTGGGAACTTCAACAGCGCCTACACCGTTCCCTGCCTTGACCGGGATCTGCTTGTTTTCATTGAGGCCCACTATTACCTCTTCATTATGATTAATGCCTTTCTTCTGATATCGTTCAATAATAGCAATGGAATCTTCTATACAGTGTACACACTCAACCAGCTGTGCTGCCGTATTAAGATAGGGATTGGTCCATTTGGTCTTGAAACCTAAAGCATCAGCGACTTTTTTTGCTTTTGGATGAAGCTTCTTCGCATTCAAATTCAACCTGGCCAGAGCACCGGTCGCATATGATTCCCTGCTCAGTTTTGCGTGTTTTGCCGAAGAGTGAGGAACAATAAATTCATTGGTTATTTTCTTATAATCCTTTTTCTTCATGCGTACCCCGTCCGAAGAACCGATATCACCCATTAATAAAGGATACTCGTTATCATCACTGACAAGGCCTACATATTCTGTCTCTCTGTCAAATTCAGGAAATTTTAAAGTAGAAGCCAGCTGGACAGTCTCATCCATATCAACACGCATGTCCGTCAGATGCTTGTGCATGGCTTCCAGGTCTTTCTCCCTTGGCAGTTTTGTAAATCCGCCTACTACAGATGAGATGGGATGGATATGGCGCCCCACCAGGATATCACAGACATCATTACAGGTCTTCTTCATCCTCAGTGCTCTTCTTACTACAGCATTATGAGTTTTGATCAATGGACTGAAGCTGGGAACACCCAGAAGGTCGGGAGCCACCAGCAGATAGATATGGAGGATATGGCTGTCAAGGATCTCATAATGCAACAGCAGTTTCCTCAGGTCAATGGTCTGTTGTGATGGTTTAAATCCTATTGCATCCTCAGCAGCCTGGATCGAGGAGAGACTGTGCCCGCAGGCACATATCCCGCAGATCCTTGAAGTAATATGCTGAGCTTCAAAGATGGACCTTCCTCTGAGCATTCCCTCAAAAAAACGGGGTGCTTCCACGATATCCAGACGGCAGGCTCCTAAAGATCCGTCCTTTACATTGACAACTATATTCCCGTGTCCTTCAACACGGGTCAAATATTCAACCTTTATATTCATATTCACTTTTTTACTCATCCTTATCTATCTCCCTGCATTTATTATACATATTCATTTTATTCAGCATAAGATCAAGCGAAATTTTATACTTGACCATTATATCATTCTGAGCCTGTTCCTGAGGATTGGTAACGACACCCCTGCATCCATAACAGATATTCCCGTTATTGATGCACCAGGAATTGCATCCTGCCTTGGTAACAGGGCCGAGACATATGACACCTTTTTCATACATGCAGACATTCTCGTTCAATTTACATTCCGCACAGACAGCCTTATCCGGTACTGCATAGGGAATGCCTTTCAGAACAGCCTTGATCACTTTCAGGAATTCCGGCGGATAAATCGGACATCCATTTACATAATAATCCACTTTTACGACCTGGTCAACGGCCATGGTGGGAATGGTCGGAAAATGCTTTGCATTATCAGGATAAACATGCTCACGGATCTCATCCAGTTCAAAATTGTTCTTCATTCCGTTAATTCCGCCGATAGTAGCACAGGAGCCGTAGGCGATCAGGACTTTAGAACGTTTTCTTATCTTTTTTATCCTGTCCACGGCATGAGGGGTTGTAATACTTCCTTCTATAATAGCCACATCATACTCCTTATTCCACTTCTCTGACATGACTTCCCGGAATTCCACAACATCGATCACTCCGAGTATATCTAAAAGCTGCTCACCAAGATTGGCAACCTGGAGCTGACAACCTTCACAGCAGGCAAAGTCAAAAAAAGCAACCTTTGGCTTATTCATATTATATTGCTCCCTTTATATTTTTTAATTCGCTGTATTTAAAGACAGGCCCGTCCTGACAGCAGAAAATACCCTGGATCTGACAGTGGCCGCATTTACCGATCCCGCATTTCATATGCCTCTCCAGAGAGAGGATAATGTGCGTATCCGGTATCATTTTTGCTAAAAGTTCTTTTATAACGAATTTGTACATTATCGGAGGCCCGACAACAACAGCATAGGTATGTTCCGGATCCAAATTAACACCCGGAATAAGAGATGTAATCACACCCACATTACCGGACCATTCGGGATCAGCTTTGTCAAAGGTACAGCTGAAATTTACATCCAGCCTTTTGTTCCATTCATCTACTTCATCACCGAAGAGCATGTCCTTTGGGGTCCGGCATCCCAAAAGGATAGTAACTTTACCAAAATCTCTGCGATTGGCCCTCACATAATCGATCAGAGACCGGAGAGGAACAATTCCCAATCCGCCTGCCAGGATCAGCAGATCATTCCCTTCAAGGGTCTGAACAGGAAAACCTTTGCCGAATGGTCCCCGGATCCCTACTTCATCGCCTTCTTTTAATTTATGTAAGGCATTGGTAAATTTTCCTACTGCCCTGACACACAAATCAAATGTCCCCCGTTTGGTGGGAGAAGAGGCTATTGAGATAGGAGCTTCTCCAACGCCGAACAAAGAAACTTCTACAAACTGGCCCGGATCATGGCCAAGAGGCTCTTCATCCGCAAGGGCAATTTCAAAAAACTTCTCTATCTTGGTCATCTGCCTGGTGCTTACAATACGCCCCTTCTTGACCTCGAATTCACTATTTCTAATGATCTCTCTTTTCATCTTCTAAATACTCTCCTTTATCAAATCATCCAGGGTCTCTTTCAGCCTGATATCAGCCATGCATGTACGGCTGCATCTCCCGCAACCCGTACAGAAATACCGCGAAAATTTGTCGACAGGATATTTAAATTTACGAAAATATCGATGCCGCTGTCTGCCTGCTGCTTTTCTCCTGAAGTTCTCCCCACCCGCCACTTTTGCAAACGATTCATGCTGACAGGAGTCCCATATCCTGATCCTCTTGCCTGTTTTAAGGTCCAGGTTGATCTCGTCTTCAACATCGAAACAGTGACAGGTAGGACAGACATTGGTACAATTACCGCATGAAAGACATCGTTCTCCCAATTTATACCATACTTTACTGTTATGAGACCTGTCAAACAGGTCCGGTATCTGATCGGGATTGATCTTCACTTCATTTTTAAAGATCTCCCTCTTTTTCGCCCTTAATTTCTCCCGTTTCTTCATATGAATATCATCTGCCGGCTCAAACACTTTTGTCAATGAAATAAGGTTCTCTCCTTCCCATGTATTGACATGTACCAGGAAGAAGTCACCCAGATCCGTAAAGAAGAGATCATATCCTCCATTGGGAAGTTCATTGTTCACCAGTTTACAGCTGGCATGCTCATCGCAATAGTCATTACATTCCAGGCCGATCAGAATAATTTTATTCTTTCTGATTATATAATTAAGATCTTTTGGCCGGTCGGAAAAAACAACATTCAAAGATTGTATACCTGCCAGGTCACATGTATGAACCCCGAATAGGATCATCTCATCATATTCAACTATTGCTTCCATATTCTGCTTGCCATCCTTAGTATCATATTCAACCACAGTTTCATACTGGGGCATAAAATATTTTTTAGGCGGGAGAATGGTAGGTATATATTTGAGAGCTATCTGGCCTCCGCGTGTGACCTCCTCGAAGGCATAATTATTATACCCCTTGGAGACCGGAGCCATTACTTTTTTCTGCTTGGAGAGGTTTACAATAAACTCATCCAGTTTGTTCTTTTTTAAAATTACATATTTCATAATTTTCCTCTGCTATTAATGATTATTCAAAATCGCCTGAACTGCTGTCTACTCCCCTGATACGCATGTATCACGCGTACCTTATGAAATTATTCACAAGCTACTGCAAATAAATAACAATTTTGCCTATATCATATTCGAAGCAATTTAAAAGTCAAATGTTTTTTATGTTTTTTTCAAAAATTTTTTAAAATTTTTAACGAATGTTTTCCCGTCCCCTGTCTTTTCCATATACTGTAAAAGCTGATACCAGCTCTGATAGGTTTGTTTATGAAGATGATGTTCAACGGCACAGGCATCCTCCGTTGCAGTCTTTTCATCGATATCAAGGATATTAATAAAAAACCTGCTTAAGCTCTTATGTTTTTCATACAGTTTTCCGGCTGTATCTCTCCCTTTATCCGTTAATTCAATATACCCGTATTTCTCATGCTCGATCAGGTCCATTTCAGAGAGGAGCTTTATGGCATGATTGACCGAAGAGACCTTATAATCAAAATAGTCCATCAGGTTCTTGACCCGTACGACTTTTTTTGTCTGACCGATGATAAAGATCGCTTCTAAATAATCCTCAAGACTTTGTGTTAATTGAACCATAAATATACGCCCTCTAAATTATAGACAAGACTATAATCTATAGAATCAATCCCAAATGTCAAGAATATTATATTTTTATACTTATAAGAGAAGACACCCATGAGAGACTGGAAATATTTGTAGGGACAAGGCATGCCTTGTCCCTACCTTAAAAAATTCCGAACGTTTACCTATAGCTGAAAAATTTCGTAAATTATCCTTGCTGCGAAGTGCCTGAAGGATATATGAATTTTTTATAATCCTTGAATTCTTTATCTTGTTGAATTTAGAATTGTTTATTAAGGATCTTTCTCAGTATTGGAACATTTCCAAGAAGTTCATCAATTGAAATAGATGTCCAGATAGAAAAGGACTGCAATGCCTGAAGGATCAGCATATCAAGGCCATTCTGGATCAGGAGATCATACTGAAGAGCGGATCGTAAAAGAGCTGTCTCTTTGGGGTTATAGATCAGATCATATACGATGGTCTTTGTTCCTTTTAAAGACTTTAACCTTAATAAAGGCTTCGTCTCATTCCTTAATCCGTACGAAGAAGAATTAATGATAAGATCCGGCCGAAACCCGGTCTCATCCAGATAAGCTTCCTCAAGAGGGGCAACTGTAATATTTGCACCGGGAAAATCCGTTTTTAAGAACTTTGTCAGCTTCCGGGCATTCTGATATGTTCTATTACAGATCACAAGCTCTTTGATACGGCCCAGTAAAAGCGAATATGCCGCAGCTTTTGATGCACCGCCCGAACCGATCAAAAGTACCTTTTTTCCTTTAAGAGTGAGGTCAGGGAAGTTCATCTGGATCGATCGTTTAAAACCGAATAGATCCGTATTAAATCCTGTTAATTTATTTCCCTCTATCTTTACGGTATTTACAGCCTGGACAGTTTCCGCTTCCGGGGAGATCTCTGAAAGATATTTAATAATATTCACTTTATAAGGGACGGTAACATTGAATCCGTAAAAATTTTCTATTCCTTTAACCCCTTTAATAAAATCACTGAAATTGCCAATGTGTACTTCCAATGGAAGGTAAACATAATTAATATTGTACTTTTCTATTAAGAAATTATGTATTGCAGGAGATAGGGTATGTTTTACAGGAGATCCTAAGACACCTAAAATTCTGCTTTTCCCATCAATGGTCATTTTATTTTTTTCTTCTCTTTTTCCTTTTTAATAAGGACGATCTTATCATTAACACTTACTTTATTGACAAAATCAAGGTCTTCAAGTGCAGCTAAAGCTATCTGTTCATCGATCCTGGTTACCTTGGCAGTACCCCGGACCTTTCCTGGTCTTTTATAAAATTTATGAAGGTGAAAATCTTTGGAAAGTCCCCCCTGATCATAGATCTCCAGTATATCCCCTTTTTTAATTTCCTCATCTTGCCCCACATTGACAACGATATCATTCCCCTCTATCCTGATAACCGTACCGGAAATCCTGAAAAAACCATTGATCTGGGAAGCCATATCTTTTGAGAGATAATAGAGCTTGTCCTTCCCCCGCGCAACACCGGAAAAAGTATTCACCGGTTCATCATTTCGTACCGGATAGATCTTAAAATTTATTGAAAGGTAATCTTCGTTCTCTTTTAAACTTCCAAAAAGATAATAATCAGCACCCAGAGATCTGGCAGTCTTTCGGACTTCGTTCCTATTCACATTAAAATAATGATCAGCCGTATCCTTGGTATCAAAAATAACCTCAAATTTACTGTATAAATTCAAATGATTCTTAATACTTTCAGCAACTACTTTACCCGACTGATTATTGATATAATTATTATCATTTTTGTTGAAAGCGGGGACATAGATCTTGATCCTGTCTTTATTCACTTTATACTGGTCTATTCCCAGTTCATAAGAAAGACGGTCTTTCTTAAAAGTTCGTGCCACTTCGAGCTTGTCATTAATATATTTATTGTTCGGATCAAGCATCAATGCCACCTGGAGTTCTTTTAAATACTTCTCTAAAAAACCGGTTCGTTTATATAAATTTGCCAGATTATACCTTTCTTTCCAGTTCTCACTGTGCAGCTGAAGCCCTCTCTTATACTCATAGAGGGCGTCATACCGGTTGAAATTCTTATTATAGTTATCCGCATTCTTAAAATGCATGCCGGCGAATCTTTTTCTGTCCTTATTATAAAAAGACCTTTTTAAGATCAGGACATCCTCCAGCTGGAACTTTATAATATCATCAGTACTTTTCAGCTCATATGCCTTGATAAAATTTTTTACGGCATTATCTATATCATTGTTGAATTGATATGAAAGAGCCAGTTTATTGTATAAGGGGGACATGTTCGGGAAAGCGGAAATACTGTTCTCTATGAACTCAATAGCTTTCGTCCATTCCCCTAATTTAAAATATACATCTGAAAGGTTCAGTACGGTATTATGATCTTCCGGATCACTATAGTAAGATTTTTCATAATAAACCCTTGCCTGTCTGAAATCGTTCTCTTTATCATATATCAATCCATAGTAAAAATAAATACCTGGATCTGCCGGATTAAAATATTCGCCTTTCTTCAATTTGGCCTTTGCCTCTTTTAATTTTTTCCGGGCAATATAGAATTCAGCATACACGACATACCCGTCTACCCGCTTCTCATCTATTCTCAGGACCTTATCCAGATACTTTTTTGCTTCATCATAATATCTTCTTTTGATATATACTTTGGCAATACCCAGAAGAGCATCATAATTCATCGGTTCGATCTTCTTGACCTGTGTAAAGATCTTTAAAGCTTCATCATCTTTCTGCTCGATCAATTTCAACTTACCCTTGTAAACCAGTCCATCAGTATTATTCGGTGCTGTCTTCAACAGTTTGTTGACATACTTTTCTGTTTCTTCATAATTATTGATCTTGTAATTGATCGTGATGATCCTGATCAGTGCTTTACTGTAATAAGGATTTTTTTCAAGGGCTTGTTTGTAATAGTAGAGAGCATCATCCCAATTGGATCGCTGAAAATGTTCTTCACCCGTATTATACAGATCCACGGCATTCTGGGCATAAAGAGATGAGCATAAACATACAATAATAATGAATATTAACCTATTTTTCATATTACATCTATCGGAAATTTATAGTTTTATTGCAATCAAACTTCGTTTAATAATAACCTATTATGATCCATTTTCAATTATTTTTTTACCATTGTGTGATCAGGCTCAAAAAGAGCTTCATCCCCTGCACCATATCTTTTATAAGAATATACTCCTCGGTAGAATGAACTTCAGCCATTCCGGTAGAGACATTGAGACACTGAAAGCCGTTCTGGTTGAAAATATTCGAATCGCTTCCACCGTTACTTTTATCAAAAACAGGGCTGATATTAATGGCCCTGCATGCCTTCCGGAACTGCTTCACAAGGAAAGATGTCCCTGAAAAATCATAGGACCTGTAAGCCAGCTTGAGATCCAGGTCTATCTTTACTCTGTATTTTTTCCTGAATGTACTTATGATACTTTTTAGATCTTTAATATATCGCTTTAGTTTTTCCCGGTTCCTGCTGCGCACTTCTCCTTCGAACACAACCTTTTCAGGGACAATATTTGTGGCGATCCCGCCTTCTATCTTTCCGACATTTGCAGTGGTCTCATGATCGATCTTTCCGACTTTGATCTTATTGATAAGTTTTGCTCCCGTTACAATTGCATTGATCCCTTTTTCCGGCTCGATCCCCGCATGAGCGGACTTTCCTTTTACCGTGACCGTGTACTGATAATGAGTAGGCGCGGAAAGAACAGCCGTGCCGATCTTTCCGTGAGAATCAAAACTGAATCCGTACTTTGCCTTTAATAATGAAAAATCAAAATTCTTTGCGCCGACCAGTCCCTGCTCCTCGGCATAAGTCAGGACAAAATAAATATCCGTATGTTTCAGCCTGTTCTGTTTTATATACCGTATCCCTTCCAGGAAAAGAGTAATGGCAGATTTATCGTCACTTCCGAGGATGGTACTTCCATCCGATCGGATTAGCTTATCGGTTATCACGGGTTTGATACCTGTACCGGGCTGTACCGTATCCGTATGTGCATTAAAGAATAAAGGCAGCCCTTCCCTGTTCCCCTTGAGAAACGCCACAATATTTCCTGATGATCCTACTTTCTGGAATTTAACCTTTAGGCCATTATCCTTAAAAAATCTGATCAGATACTTAATGATCTTTTCTTCCTGGTAAGAGGGGCTGTCTATTGTCACAAGCTTTATAAAAGTCTGAACTAATCGCTTCTCATTAATTTTTATATTTACCATAAAAATTTCATCGGATCGACCGGTTTACCATTGGTCCTTATCTCAAAATGAAGATGAGCAGTCGTTGCAACGCCTGTTGAGCCTACCCGGCCGATACACTGATGGTCCTTTACTTCCTGCCCGATCTTCACATAGATCTTGGAACAATGGGCATATCTTGTTTCGTAACTGTTGGGATGCTCTATCTTTATCAATTTTCCATACGTACCTCCGCCGCCGGCATATATAACGATCCCGGGAGCTGCTGCAAATATGGGAGTACCTTCTGAGCATTTCATATCGATACCCTTATGGAACTTTCTGACCTTATAAATCGGGTGCATCTGTACTCCATATGGCCTGCCTGCAACCCACCCGTTCGTAGGGACTTTAAACATGCGGCGCCGTTTGAATAAAGCATCCATATCTTTAGTCACTACTTTTGGTTTGCCATCAGGGATAAAGACGACATCCCCCGTTCGTAATCTTCTAAAAAGCCCTATCCTGTTGTTCTTCTTTATCTTTCCTGCTTCAACATCATAAAGCTCAGCTAAAATATCAACCTGCTCATTGTTCTTTACATAATGGAGGGCCCCTTTTTTATTGACAGCAATGATCCTGTCACCGACACGGGCAAAAAGACTCTTTATGAACGGATTACAGCCTATGATAGTATCAATATCCACACTGTTTTCCTGAGCGATCTTCCAGTAATGAAATCCCGGCACAACTTCATACACATTCAGATCAACATTTTTACCCAAAAACCGGTTAGTAGCGGAATCAAGCATCTGATCAGCACTTTCTTCCCAGATCACTACTCTTTCCGGATAGTCCTTAAAAAACTGCTTTGCCCTTATATACTTTGTAAGTCCTGAGGTCAATATCCATAACACGATAATGGAACTTAAAATAAGAGCTATTTTAATATCTTTTTTTTTAAGATTCAGAATATTTTTCTTTTTAATATTCAATATATTTCTTCCTTTAAGATCCAATATATTTCTCCTCTATTAAGGCCCAGATATACCCATTTCGGGATCCAATATATATTATTCCATCAATTACAATGGGGGATGAAAAGATCGCTCCGCCCGTATCGAACTTCCATTTCAGAATTCCTTTTCCGGTATCAAGACAGTACAGTTTGCCATCGATCGATCCGAAGATCACTTTATCTTTGATAACATTCGCTGATCCCCATATTCCGTCTCCGGCTTTGAATTTCCAGAGCACTTCACCTTTTTGTGCATCCAGACAGTAAAAATATTTATCATGTGAACCGATATATACTTTTCCGTTCTTTAGAGCAGGAGTACCCCATACTCCCTTTTCAGCTTTAAATTCCCACACCTTCTTACCCTCTAACGTCAGGCAGAAGACTTTTCCGTTCTCGCATCCCAGGTAGATCTTTTTATCATAGATCACGGTGGAAGAATCCGTATCATCACCGGTTTTAAAGGTCCACTTCAGCTTACCGGTATCTTTATTTATACAGTATAATCTGCCGCCGAAAGAAGAGATCAGGACAAAATCCTTATAAACACACGGCGAAGATTCTATTGAACCGTCCGTAAACCTCTTCCATTTTATCGTACCCTTGTCAGGGTCCAGACAGAGCAGACGGCCATCCTCTGTTCCCACATACAGGTTACCCATATACACACAGGCAGAAGAATCAACATCAGCTTTTGTCTTTAATTTCCACAACAGCTTCCCATCCGTCCTGTTCAAACAATAAAAGTGATCATCACGCGAACCGAAATAGATTTTATCTTTATAGACACAGACGGAAGACTTGATAGAATTTTTTGCTTTAAAGGTCCAGACCATTTTTCCCGTAAAAAAATTAAAGCAGTACAGGGTCCCGTCCACAGAAGGGGCATATACATATTTTCCGTATTTGCTCATCTGGCCGCTCCAACCGGTTCCTTCCCATATTCTGTTCTTCCGCTTTTCCAGGTATTGCCCGGTTTTAAACTTCCAGAGAACTTTCGGTTTGTCAGGGATCTCCCCTGTCCCGTAAAAATTATGCATATTATTTCCACGCCACATGGTGATCGTATTTGTAGAAAAAGAACTTTTATCAAGCTGACTGTTTTTTATATCTTCAAGGTCCTTCATCCTCTCTACCCTTGAACTTGTAGCACAATTATAGAAAAAGGCAAGGATGAATGCTAATAAAATAAATTCTCTGTATTTCATAAAAATCGATCCATTATATCCATTTATTATCTGTCGTCAAGCTTTTATTGGTGTCTGAGCAACAGTAAACTATAAAATTTTATGAGGATATTCTTATCTAAGCAGGATGGTTACTAGATAGTTTGACGCTCGTTTCTCTATTGCATGTAATATATTTTTAATGATCTATCCTCTATTGCCTTGTTGAGAGACAGTAATGCTTTTTCAATAAGGTCATTACAATGTTTCATTTCCGGAACATATCTGCTTATACCGCACTTAATGTTCATATTATACTTTTCAAATTCTTTCTTCAGATCCTGATGATTATATAGAATCCCAAGAATTCTGTGAGCGGCTACTTTTGCGCCGTCAATATCCGTATTACTCAATATGCCTCCAACCTTACCTTCTTCAAAATTACCGAGTACATCCGTTATCCTCATATTCTGCCGCATAATATTTATTACGGAAGAATTGATCTTTTTTTGATGTTTCATACTGAGAGTTGTTATTTTATCCTCATCATAGCAGACAGTAGTAAATGCGATCAGTGTCAAAGCACCGCCATATCGCTGCGTATTGCTGAATTTAATCTCAAGATTATGCTGAAAAACAACACCGTCAAGGATCAATTTATAATCCATTCCGCCGATGAATTCAAGCAGTTTAAAAAAAACAGTCCTGATAATAAGATAAACAGGGTCCACAATTACAAGCCCAAAAAAAATAAAGGGAAGAATAAATTCAAAAGTGTATTTTGAGAGCAGATATTTTCTGGAATATTGGATCTTATCCGGAAAATTAATAAATCCCACTACGAGCAAGATCACAAAAACCAGTATAAATTGAAACGGAGGCTTATAATTTAAATTTCTCTTGTTCAGCAATGAATATTCCAGATTAATAATATCACTGCTGATGAAACAGACAATAAAAAAAAACAGGCAGGATAGGGTGATCTTCTCATTCATCTGATGACCATGAACATTCCATAAAATAAAGAATAGTATTGCAGTAAAAAGTATTGCCGTAATAAAACCGGTCAAATATATATGAAGTGATTTGCTGTGCAGTATCAGAACCTCTTCCCGTTTCCTCGTTTCTACTTTTGGCATGATGGTACCCTCTTTAATAAAAGATAATTATTATATAGATGTTTTTCTATTCAAACACCTTCCTGTCAAGGAATGATCGTGTTAATGTTACAATATCCGTATAATCAATATTAGCCCCTACCGGGATCCCGTACGCAATTCTTGTGATCCTGATCTTCTGATCTTTCAATAATTTTGATATATAAAAAGCGGTCGTATCACCTTCAGATGTCGGATTAGTAGCAACAATGATCTCATCGATATTATCCTCAGAGCTTTTCACCCTTTGTATGAACGGCCGGATATTCAGATCGTCAGGCCCGACACCATGTATGGGTGAAATGACCCCAAAGAGAATATGATACAGCCCGTTATAGATCTTTAAGCGCTCAATGACCATGAGGTCCTTTGGTTCTTCAACAACGCAGATCTTATGTTTATCTCTTTTATGATCAGCACAGATATCACATATATCCGTTTCCGTATAATTTCCGCAGATCCTGCAGTTTTTGATCTTCTGTTTAATGACCTTTATGGCATCTGCAAGACTGTTTACATACTCTTTATTGGACTGCAGTAAAAAATATGTGATCCTTTCAGCACTTTTAGGCCCAATACCGGGAATCCTTGAAAAGAGTCTGATCAACTCCTCTATTGACGAATAACTGGACATCACTGTTTACATAAGGCCGGACATATCAGGCATTCCGGGTATATTTAACCCTCCGGTTAACTTTCCCATCTCCTCACTTACCACTTCCTGAACTTTAGTCTGTGCCTGATTTATTGCAGCCACTAAAAGGTCCTCAAGCATCTCCACTTCATCGGGATTTACAACCTCTTTATTTATCTTGATCTCAATTACTTCTTTTTTCCCGTTCATTTTTACTGTGACCATATCTCCACCGGCACTTGCTTCCACTTCTCTGCTCTCAAGCTCCTTCTGTATGGCCTTCATTTTTTCCTGCATCTTGGAGATCTGAGAAAACATATTAGCAAAATTCTTCATGAATAAGCCTCCTTCTTCACTACTTTAGCTTTTAAAACTTTTTGTACGTTCTGAATAACAGGATCTGACTTCTCTTCCTCTTGGGGTTTCTCTCCCTTGGGTACACGGAGTTTAAATTTGAGATGATAATCCTTATTTAGTTTTTCTTTTATGATCTTTTCAACCAGTGATCGCTGTTTATTTAAACTTTCAAAATACAATACATGCTCCAGGGAGATAAGCAGGTTATTCTCTTTATTCTCGATCAATTCTCCTTTTTTAAGCTGAGCTGCGATACGCGGTTTCTCATTGGTAACTACTTTTACAATAGCGTCCCAGAGATCCTTATACTCATTATTCCCTTCTTTATTCTCTGCCTGATCTTCATGTTCCGTTCCTTTGGGTTTAGAAGAAATACTAGAAGGATCAGCCGACCCCACGGGTACTGAAGACTTTTTCCCGCTTTCAACCAATACAGGTCCGTTCTTTTGATCCTTCTTTCCATATCCTTCAGCTGCTCCATAACTATTTATGTAATTATAAATAAATTTCAGAGAGATCCTTTTTGAAATATCGATCAGATTAAGGAACGCCACTTCAACTAATATCTTATGAAGTGTACTGTATCTGAAATTTTCTAAAAAGGAGATCAAATATTTTATCATTTCATCCAGGACATCCTCTTTAAAAAATTCGGTCCATTTTTTCAATTGTACGATCTCACTTTCATTCTCTTCCAGGATGGACTCATCTTCAATATTGTTAGCGATCAGGAAAAGATTGCGAAGAAAATCAAGAAAACTGGTAATAAAAAGTTTCAGGTCTAATCCCTGGTTATATATTTTAGAGATAAATTTAATGCCTTTTTCCACATCCTGTTTATGAATATAGGATAAAAAGAGATGGTATATCTCCGTATTGGAAAGGCCGAACATGTTCCTTACCTTTTCAACATTGATCTCTCCTTCGCTGTATGCGATCAGCTGGTCCAGGGCACTCTGTGCATCACGCATGCTTCCATCGGAATTTTTTGCCAGAAGAAATAAAGCCTCTTTATCAGCCGTCACTCCTTCTGATTTACATATCTCTTTCAGATGTACAGTGATCTCGTTTATGGTGATCCGCCTGAAGTCAAACCTCTGGCATCTGGACAGGACTGTTAAAGGGATCTTGTGCGGTTCGGTGGTAGCGAACATGAAAATAATATGCTCCGGTGGTTCTTCGAGAGTCTTCAATAATGCATTAAAAGCTTCCGGGGTCAGCATATGAACTTCATCAATAATATAGATCTTGTAAGCGGAATTGATAGGATGATAATTGATCTTCTCTTTCAGAGCCCTGATCTCATCAATACCCCTGTTGGATGCACCATCGATCTCGACCACATCCATGGACATTCCATCAGCAATTTCCGAGCAATTCTGGCACTTGTCACACGGCCGTCCCGGTTCTTCATGTAGACAATTCACTGTCTTGGCCAGGATCCTTGCCGTAGATGTTTTTCCTACACCCCTTGGCCCGGAAAAAAGATATGCATGATGGATCTTTTTCATTGAGATGGCATTCTTCAATGTCTCAGAGATCGGTTTCTGACCTATCAGATCATCAAAGGTTTTAGGCCTGTATTTTCTTGCAATAACGGTATAACTCATAACCTCTATATTATTAAATTCAAAATCATTATCAAGTACTTTTTTACCACAAAAAAACAAAGATAAAAAGCAAGAACTCAGAGGAAGAGAACCAGTGTGAAGCCACCCTTTAGAGACAAAAATCACAGAGGAGACCAACAAGAGCACAGAGTTATTATTAAGTAGGGACAAGGCATGCCTTGTCCCTACTATTTTCTCTATGTCTCTGCACCGAGGAATTTTTCTGGAGAAAAATTCTCGGTTTTTAGCCCTTGAAATTTCCCTCTAGAATTTTTTTAAAAAAATTCCTCAGGGTTTGCCGAAAAGTTCAAGGCTGGTTAAAAAATTTATCATCAATTTATTCAACAGGACGATATTAATAGGAATATGAATAAAAAAGTCATTATTGCAACAGTTGTGACTGCCCTGTTTATTAACCTGCTCTTTTTATTCTTTGAAACAAAACTGGCCAACCAAAGGCTGGAAAAAAAGTTCAAAGATCAAAACACGGTTATTGCATATTCATTTGAAAAATACAGGGATTCGCTCCAGGCAAAAGCCAGATCACTGACAAAAGGTTTTTTCAAACTGTATGATGACCTCTGCTTTATAATTATAAAAGAAAATGACGAGGTGATCTTTGCAGCCAATAAGGATCCCGGCTATAACAGAATATTTTCCTCATTTCTGAATACCCTCAAATCGGATAAGCGCTTTGAAAAAGATATGATCTTGAAATTAAACAAAGCCGACTCATTCTATTTTTCAACTTCAACCATGGCCGGCACAGATCCGGTATCTCTAATAACCGGCTACAGATTTCAATTATCTTCCTGGAAAATTATAATAAGAAATTTTTTAATCAGCCTTCTTTTGATCGTTTCAATTTTATTTTTCAGTTCAAAAAGAAAAGAAAAGATGACATTTGAATATCCTGATATTGAGCAGGAAGAGGAAATACAAAAAAAAGACGAACTAAAGGAATTAAATTCACATGAGGAAACATACAAGAACCTGCATGAAGACAATATAAAATTATCCGAAGAAGTGGAAAATCTGACCACCTTCAGGGAAGTGGGGCTGGCTATTAATTCCATATTAAATTTTAATCAGATGCTCCTTGTTATTATGGACATGGTAATGAATAAAATGAGCGTCCAGAAAATAATTATTTACTTTATTGATGATGATAACAGGATACTGCTGGGAAAGATCGGGATGAATGACAATAAGATAATCACGGAAGAAGAATTGATCAATGAGAAAGTTATCATAGGGGACGGGTCAATAGGTAAAGCCATGGAGTACCGCACTCCCATAATCACTACAGATAATCCATATCATACGGAATTGATCTCACCGCTGACCGCTCAAAACAGCCTTATTGGAGCAATAAAAGTATCCAATAAAAAGACATCCGAGAATTTTACCCCGCAGGATAAAGAGCTTCTACGGTTGTTATCCTCTCAGATCGCCATAGCCCTTAATAACGCCCGGTTATATGAAATGGCTATTACAGACGGCCTTACAAAGCTGTATGTTCACAGGCATTTTCAGTTCAAACTCCAGGAAGAGAACCTGCGTCATAAAAGGAACGGGAAACCCCTCTCCCTGATCATGATGGATATCGATCACTTTAAAAGTTTTAATGATACGAATGGACATCAAAGCGGAGATTTCGTGCTGAGAGAGATCTCCAAATTATTAAAGCATATGTTCAGGGCAACAGATTATATCTTTCGTTACGGAGGGGAGGAGATCGCCCTTATACTGCCGGAGACAAATTCGGATAATGCTTATCTGCTGGCTGAGAAAATAAGAAAGAATATTGAAGAACATCCCTTTATGTATAATGGGGAAAAATTGAATGTAACAGTAAGTATAGGGCTGAGCACCTATTACCCTCAAAAGATGGAAGATATAGACAAAAACAAATTAATTACCATGGCAGATGAAGCACTCTACTTTTCAAAGAATAACGGCCGGAACCGGACCACCCTCTACACGCCGGCGATGCATACAGACCGGGCTTCCACCGAAGGTGAACCTCTGCAGGATGATCTTACCGTTTAATTAATAATAAAAGGCAAGGCCGGCTGACACAGTAAAAAACTCAAGCGAACGCATTCCAAGCACAGTATCTGTTATATCATATTTATCATTGCTGAATTCCACTTCCCGGAAAGTAAAATCAAGCCGGTTATAACTGAACATACTTTCGATCATAACATTATACCTGTTCCTTGGGAGGAGGGAATAAGAGAAGCCGAGTTTTACTTTTTTCCAGTCAACCTCATAAGCGAAATGATCCGGAAGGATATTTCCCAAGCTCTGCTTCCCGTCCTCCTCACTGATAAACGGCCTGTCAATAATATTATTATAAATAAATTTCAAGGAGATCTTTTCACTTACGATAAAATCAAGCAAAATATTGAGGGGGATACTCTTGACCTCTACAAAACTTGCTCCTACTTCAAGATACAGCCTCTTTAAATAAAGGCTTAAATTAAGATAAAATCCCAATCCTGTCTTTTCCTTGTCCTGTTCAGAGACAGAGGTATCAGCCGGGAGTGTCCCTATCGGATCATTCTTAAAATTAAATTCAGGGTACATCCAGAATGTTTTAAATGTAAATCCCGCAAAAATAAACTTATAGCCAAGCTTGATCTTACAGAAGTCAAAATAGAGCATGGAAAATTTTGTGGAAAAATCCTCATTGTCTGCTTTTCCCGTCTCGTATTCCGCTCCCATCAATCCGACCTTTGAGTATTTACTGTTTACCTCCAGAATATTGGCGGAAACATCAAAATTCCCGGGAGGAAGGTAAAAAGCTTTAGCCATGACCAGAATTGCCGATGCCTTATGAAAATATTTCGGGGCCAGACAACCCAGACGAGTGCCGATATAATCATCCGGTATCATAAATGATACAGGTTTATAAATATATTCATCCGATATATTCTCAAGACGGTACTCAAGCTTTTTGATCAATTTTCCGGATGTTTTATCGATCGGGTATATATTTTCATCATCAGCGATCACATACATTTTATTCTTATTAGTAAAAAATTGCAGTAATTTAATGCCCGGCGGAAAATCAACCTTCCACTGCTTTCCGTCAGAAAAATTAAAATAAAGTAATCCCACATCTTTTACAACATCATCAAGAAAATAGTGGTAAGGTGCATCCAGCAGAAGAAATTCATCCGGATCGGCATTTAGATATGAAAAACTATACTCTTCTTTCATATTGATCTTTCTTTTTACCTCTTCCCCGGATCCGATATCCAGTAATGAAAAATCCGTTATAATGCCTTCTTTCCCTGCCCTGTATTTAAAAATAATATAATTGTTAAAGTGCCGGTATGCGACATTATCTTTGTCCATAAATTGAAGTTCCCGTGTCCAGACGGTCTCCCCTGACTGTTTATCCAGTTTTAATATGGAATATATATTTTCTGCCCGGTCAAACAGGACAAGAATAAAATATTCCCCTATCCTGTAATAGCGGAAACTGTCCGTCCTGAACTCTTTTTCCCACTGCTTATGTTTATAGGTAAGATCGATAAGTGCTATTTTAAAACCTGTTTTCCCGTTTATTTTTTTATATTCATAAATAAAGATGTCATCCTGTTCCTCATTAATAAACTGATCATTCTGAATATACGGATCTTCCAATGTAATAATATTTTTGTCATCTTTCAGGTCATATATCTTCAGCAGGGACCGCTCCTCATGATCAGAATATTTATCAGCAGATAATATGAGATAAAGATATCTCTCACTAAGGGTTATTTTTTTAACAACCTTAGTTGAAAGCGTCTTTTTCCAGAGATGTTTTCCATTATGAAGGTCCAGAACATCATAATAACAGTATCCCTCTTTATTAATAAGGCTTACTATTATATAATTGGAATTATATATGACCGTATCAATGGTATCAGAATAATGCCTGTCAAACTGAACCTTATCCGTGATAAGGTCTTTTTTGATCAAATAATTATTCTCAACCTTTAAAAAAAAACTCTTCTCTTTTTTCTCAGGATACAGCTTTTTACTCTTGCGGTCATACAAATAAAAAGCATTACCGATCCCATTGTTATCCCTTTTATTAAGACGGCATCTGATCTTATAACCATTCTGCATCCTGCTAACGGAGATTGGCATATAAGGTACAGGTATTACCGACTCTATTTTATCTTTTACAGTATTGAAAACCGTTATAGTATAATCTCCCCTGCTGTCAGTGAAAATAAGCTTCTCATCCGGGAATGATTCTATATGATAGGCTTTCCCGTCCAGGGTGAGGCCGTCAGCATATAGATTTAGAAACGGTATGATCAGAAAAAGTATTTGAAGAAGTTTTTTCAAATTATAAGACTCCCGATTTACTTCATTACTATACTATAAATATAATTTTTCAATTTTAGAAGTCTATTTTTTGTTATTCACTGCTTTCCACGGGGGGAGGCTCCGCACAAGCCCTTTGTGACATTACCTTTAATTTAGCGGAAACCTGAAAGACCTGGTATATTTTTATCGTTCATCCCCTTCTTCAAAAAATGATGTGATCTTAATCCAGTCAATATACATGTAGCCTGTATCAAACTTCGGCTCACCCACCCAGTTGGGAAACCATATCCCGCACCAGAACTGTCCGGCAACAGTGGGTATCATCTCCTCCAGTGTATAAACCAGTTTATTGTCCAAATAAAAATCCACACGCTGTGTCTCTTTTTTACTCCCCGTATGCCAGTCGAACCGGAAGATATGATATTTGT
>Ga0180007_10002435_pt1 | contig 22284 bp, 11 predicted proteins | sample MM_PC_MetaG_FD_121122 | JGI IMG/M metagenome (GOLD analysis project Ga0180007, IMG submission 121122) | Groundwater microbial communities from the Aspo Hard Rock Laboratory (HRL) deep subsurface site, Sweden - MM_PC_MetaG | ecosystem: Environmental > Aquatic > Deep subsurface > Groundwater... | reverse complement strand
GGGTACATTTCTTTTACTGATGGTGTAAAAATATAATCAACGCCATTTTTTCTGCAGAGTTTGGAATCTTTATTAAACGGCCTTGGATAACGCAGATAGTCTTCATTAGGGCCAAACTGAGCGGGATTTACAAAAATAGAAACAATGACGATATCATTTTCTTTTCTTGCCTTTTTTACCAATGAAAGATGGCCCTCATGCAGGGCCCCCATAGTTGGCACCAACCCGATGGTTTTGTCTTTCGCATGCAAGGATTTAACGATCTTCTGCATAGTGGAAATATCTCTAATAACCTTCATATTAAGCAAAATACTACCAATTTGTGCAGCCATAGTCAATTAAAATCCATATTGTCCAGTCAACACAGATAACTTTTTTATTTGACAAAATTCCATATTTTTGGTATAGATTTATCTCAAATTAAACTAATTAAATCAAACATTTATGGAAAACAATCAGACAAATATCATCAGGGCAGTTTATCCGGAAATAGAGGGCGGGAAATATCCTGTTAAAACTGAGATTGACAGGGCTTTCATGGTTTATGCTTATGTGAATTCGGAACTCCCTAAAAAAGTTTCCCTGAATTACCGCAAAAAAGGCACAAAAACCTGGAAAAAAGCTGCAATGAACCCCATCGATTTTCCCGGATGGAAAGCAAATGTATTTTTTGATAAGGTTGGAATTTATGAATATACTGTCGAAGCAATTCTTCTGGAAACGAAAGAAAAAATACCTTACAGCCGTAACTTGGAAGTATGGGTAGAGCCGGTCAATGCAAGATTCGCCGCTTGGTACGAAATGTTCCATTGGTCTCAGGGGAAAATACCATGCAAATGCGCAACATTCAAAGATATGGAAGCGAGATTACCTGAAATAAAGAAAATGGGGTTTGATGTTATTTACCTGCCTCCGATTCACCCTGTTGGAAGGACAAATAAAAAAGGCCCCAACAATTCTCTAAATGCCTGCGAAACTGATCCGGGTTGCCCCTGGTCAATTGGGAATGAACATGGCGGGCACAAATCGGTTAACCCAAACTTAGGTACATTGGAAGATTTTAGAAAATTTGTCAAAAAATGCGATAATTTGAATATGCCCGTGGCTATAGACATTGCTTTTACCTGTTCCTATGACCATCCTTACATAAATGAACATCCGGACTGGTTTTTTTATAATCCTGACGGAACAATTAAGTATGCTGAAAATCCGCCTAAAAAATATCAGGACACAGTGCCGTTTAACTGGTATCCTAAAGATAAAGATGCCATGTGGCGGGAATTTAAATCAATTTTTATTTTTTGGATAGAACAGGGCGTTAAAATATTCCGTGTAGATAATCCTCATACCAAACTTGACGAATTCTGGGGCTGGGTTATAAAAGAAGTAAAAAAGGAACACCCTGAAACAATCTTTCTTTCAGAAGCTTTTACTTTTTACGAAAAAATGGAGCTACTGGCAAAACTTGGATTTACCCAGTCCTATACTTATTTCACCTGGCGTAACGGCAAAAACGAACTGATTGAATATATTTCTAAGCTTACAAACAGCTACCTGCGGGATTTTTTCAGAGGAAACTTTTTTGCCAATACACCCGATATATTGCCTGCATATCTACAGAACGGCGGCCGTCCGGCATTTAAAGTAAGAGCAGTGCTTGCGGCTACGCTTTCATCGGTTTACGGCATATATAACGGTTTTGAACTTTGTGAAAACACTGCGACCCCAGGAAAAGAAGAATATTTAAACTCTGAAAAATACGAATATAAAGTTTGGGATTGGGACCGGCCGGGCAACATAAAAGATTACATCGCAAAACTAAATAAAATCAGAAGAGAAAATCCCGCATTACATTTATATGATAACCTTAAAATTTACAATTCAACTGATGACAATGTGCTTTTTTACGGTAAAACCTCAGAAGATAAAAGCAATATAATACTTGTGGCAGTAAATCTAGACCCTTTCAATACACAAAAAGCAAGGGTGACAGTTCCTCTGGAAGAATTCGCAATAGCTTCTGACGAACAATATGATGTAATAGATTTATTAACAGGAAAAATATATACATGGCAGGGAAGGGACAATATGGTTATTCTTGACCCGCAAAATGAGCCTGCTGTTGTTTTTAAATTAGAAAAATTATAAAGGAACTATACCCCATACCCTCCCAAGCGGGCAACATGGGGTATTGGCGAGGAAACAATGAAAGCTTTAATTTTATGCGCGGGTTACGCAACACGCCTTTACCCGCTTACAATGAACCAGCCGAAACAATTGTTATCTATTGCAGACAGGCCAATGTTGGACTATACAATAGATAACCTCAACCAGATTGATGAAATTGATGAAATATACATGGTAACGAATCAGAAATTTTATCAGACTTTTGTAGGCTGGAGCAAAAAAGTAAAAACCAAAAAGAAAATGACCGTCTTCAACGATGGGACAAGTTCGGACGGAACCAAGCTCGGGGCGATAGGTGATATGAAGTTTGTTATCGACAACGCAAAAGTTAATGATGATTTGCTTGTTCTTGCGGGGGACAACCTATTCCAATTAGACCTGAAAAAGTTTATTAGCTTTTTTAAAGAGAAAGCAACAAATTCAATTTGTTTAAAAGACGTCGGCCTAAAAGATTTGATATCGAAGTACAGCGAAGTTGAACTTGATAAAGATCAAAAAGTTATTAATTTCACTGAAAAACCTACGAATCCAAAAACTACCCTAGCTGCAGTTTGCATTTACTTATTTGCAAAAAATAAGATCCAGCTGGTTAACAAGTATATGTCAGAAGGTAATAACCCTGACCAGCCCGGCAGGTATATCCAATGGCTGCACAAAGCTGATAAAGTTTATGGGTTTGTTTTTTATGATAAGTGGTATGATATAGGTGATTTAAACCAATATAAAGAAGCAGATGAGGATTATAAGGCAATGAGAGGAAATAAATGAAGGTAACAATGTTTGCTAAGGAGTACCCTCCTTATATATATGGGGGTGCCGGCGTGCATTTACGTTATTTATCGCAGGAACTTAGCAAAATAATGGATGTTGAAATCAGGTGTTTTGGGGACCAGGATATAACCGGTAACCCAAAAGTAAGAGGGTTTAAATCCTTGGGCTTGCGATCAAAAACTGATCCAAAATTCAATGCTGTTTATGATACTATGACTACCAACCTTTCTATGGTTGCTGATGGAATAGATTCGGATGTTGTTCATACTCATACCTGGTACGGCCATTATGCCGGATTTTTAGCCAAGAAGCTTTATAATTTGCCGTTTGTTGCAACTTGCCATAGCCTAGAACCCCTGCGGCCCTGGAAAGAAGATCAGCTTGGCAGAGGTTATCACTTAAGCGCCTGGATAGAAAAATTGGGCATCGAGGGCGCTGATAAAATTGTTGCCGTATCCAGGATGATGAAAGACGATATTCTTAAATACTACAATATTCCGGAGGAAAGAATAACCGTAATACATAACGGCATAGATTTGAAAAAATGGAAAAATACAACATTAAGCGATTCCTTGAAAAAAGAATGCGCAATAAAGGACGACTATATACTTTTTGTAGGAAGGCCCACTCCTCAAAAGGGCATGGAATATCTTATTGACGCCGCGGACCGCATAGACCCGAATATCCAAATTGTATTTGGCGCTGTCGGCGCCGATACCAAAGAGTATGAAGACAGGATGAGAGAAAAGATTAAAACTAAAAAAAATATAAATTGGATCAATAAATTTTTGAAAGAAGAAGATTTTATCCAATTATACAGTTGCGCTAAAGTTTTTGTATGCCCATCAATTTATGAACCATTTGGAATTATTAATTTAGAAGCTATGGCATGCAAGACTCCGGTTGTTGCAACTGCAACAGGAGGCATAAAAGAGGTTGTAGTAAATGGGGAAACGGGTATTTTAGTTGAACCTGCAAACACAAAACACCTTGCTGATGCTATTAATAAATTATTGAAAGATAAAGCGATGTTAAAAAAATTCGGAGATAACGGAAGGGCCAGGGTTGAGAAATATTTCAGCTGGGAATACATAGCTTCTCAGACGAAAAAGATGTACGAGGGGCTGCTTTGATGCTACGCGAAAAAATATTTTTTTGGACCCCCTTGACAAATTTTAAAACTTGTAGTATAATGTATAATGTAGTATAAGTATAGTATAAGTAAGTTTAAGTATAGTATAAGTAAGTTTAAGTAAGTTTAGTATTTAACGGCTGTAAAATTTCAGCGACACTTTATGATACCTCTAAAGTATTAAAAAGAGAATGAGGGGATTTTACGCGTTACACTATGTTCATTGATATCTTGGTTTTGTAAATTTTTTAATTTTTTTAAGTTTTTGGAATCGCATTCTAATAAGCATTCCAAGAATTTCAACATTCGGCCAGTTTTAGTTTTACTTTTTGAAATTTGAAGAAACTTTCTAAATTATTTTTGGAGAGTTTGATCTTGGCTCAGAGTGAACGCTGGCGGCATGCCTAACACATGCAAGTCGAACGGATCTTGGTTGCCCGCAAGGGTGATTAAGATTAGTGGCAAACGGGTGAGTAACACGTGGGTAATTTCCCTCCGACATGAACACAACCTTGAGAAATTGAGGCTAATATTCAATAGTCTTAGCTTTACTATGTAGAGCTAGGTAAAGGTCTGGGTTAAACCAGACGGTCAGAGATAAGCCCGCGGTCTATCAGCTAGTTGGTAGGGTAATGGCCTACCAAGGCTTTGACGGATAGCCGGCCTGAAAGGGTGATCGGCCACATTGGCACTGAGATACGGGCCAGACTCCTACGGGAGGCAGCAGTGGGGAATTTTGGACAATGGGCGCAAGCCTGATCCAGCAATGCCGCGTGAGGGATGAAGGTCTTCGGATTGTAAACCTCTTTTGGAGGGGATGAAGCTTCTAGCAATAGGAGTTGACAGTACCTTCCGAATAAGCCACGGCTAACTACGTGCCAGCAGCCGCGGTAATACGTAGGTGGCGAGCGTTATTCGGATTTACTAGGTGTAAAGCACAGGTAGGTGGTCGAGTAAGTTGGGAGTGAAAGCCCTTGATAAGTCAGGGGATGTCTTTCAAAACTGCTCGGCTTGAGTGTAAGAGGGGAAACCGGAATTCCAGGTGTAGCGGTGAAATGCGTAGATATCTGGAGGAATACCGATGGCGAAAGCGGGTTTCTAGCTTATTACTGACACTGAGCTGTGAAGGCGCGGGGAGCAAACAGGATTAGATACCCTGGTAGTCCGCGCGGTAAACTATGTTCACTTGGTATGGGAGGTATCGACCCCTTCTGTGCCGAAGCTAACGCATTAAGTGAACCACCTGGGGAGTACGGCCGCAAGGTTGAAACTCAAAAGAATTGACGGGGGCCCGCACAAGTGGTGGAGCATGTGGTTTAATTCGACGCAACGCGAAGAACCTTACCCGGGCTTGAAGTTCTGGTGGTATCCTGACGAAAGATTAGGAGACTCGCAAGAGAGCCAGAAGAGGTGCTGCATGGTTGTCGTCAGCTCGTGCCGTGAGGTGTATGGTTAAGTCCCATAACGAGCGCAACCCTTGTCCTATGTTGCTAACTTCGCAAGAAGAGCACTCTTAGGAGACTGCCCAGGTTAACTGGGACGGAAGTGGGGATGACGTCAAATCATCATGGCCTTTATGTCCGGGGCTACACACGTGCTACAATGGCCGCTACAGAGGGATGCCAAACCGTAAGGTGGAGCAAATCCTTTAAAGGCGGCCCCAGTTCAGATTGAGGACTGCAACTCGTCCTCATGAAGTCGGAATCACTAGTAATCGCTGATCAGCAGGCAGCGGTGAATACGTTCCCGGGCCTTGTACACACCGCCCGTCACACCATGGGAGCTAGTTGCAACAGATGTCCCGCCTCGCGTGGGATGAAGTTGTGATTAGTGACTGGGGTGAAGTCGTAACAAGGTAGGCGTACGAGAACGTGCGCCTGGATCACCTCCTTTCTAAGGAGTTTCTGTAATGGAAACTTTTAGGTCGTCCGAGTGTTGAATTCGTTGGAATGCTTATTAGATTGCGAAAACATTGTTTCTTTGATTGCCGATTTACTTCGGAAGTATATTTTTTACGGTTAAAAATACTTTCGGGCCTATAGCTCAGTTAGTTTAGAGCATCCCGCTGATAACGGGAAGGTGAGAGGTGCAATTCCTCTTAGGCCCATTGGGGATGTAGTTCAGCTGGGAGAACATCCGGTTTGCAACCGGGAGGTCAGGGGTTCAAATCCCCTCATCTCCACCAGATAATTATTTAATTTAAAAATATATTTTGCACTTTAAAAGTTTATAGTTTTATAGCTGTAAACTTTTTAAATATAAAGGTCTTTGAAATTTAGGTTAATAAGTTAGCTGACATTAGTTTTAAGTAAATAAGTAGTATATAAGTTGAAAGACTACATTTCAATCGTCTCTCTATTCCTTAGCAGAGACGGGATGAAATGATATGGTCAAGTTAGTAAGGGCATATGGCGGATGACTTGGCTAAGGTTACGAAGAAGGCCGTGGTAAGCTGCGATAAGATGCGGATAGGAGCAAACATCCTTTGACCCGCATATAGCCGAATGGGGAAACCCGTGCCGTCGCAAGACGGTATATCCTAACCTCAATAAATAGGGTTAGGAGGATAACCCAGGGAAGTGAAACATCTCAGTACCTGGAGGAAAAGAAATCAACTGAAATTCCCCTAGTAGTGGCGAGCGAACGGGGAACAGCCTAAACCTTTATAGAGCAATCTTTAAAGGGGTTGCAGGGTTTGTCTGCTTTCAATAGCGAAGAGTTACCAATCAAATTAATAGATGAATGGTCCTGAAAAGGCCAACCACAGAAGGTAAAAGTCCTGTAATTAAAATCAATTTGACTCTTGATGAATTCCTAAGTACTATCGGGCACGTGAAATCCGGTAGGAATCTGGGGGGACCATCCTCCAAGGCTAAATATAAACCTTAGACCGATAGTGAAATAGTACCGCGAGGGAAAGTTGAAAAGAACCCCGGAAGGGGAGTGAAATAGAACCTGAAACCGTATGTCTACAAGCAATTCTAGCACTATGCTCTATCGCAAGATAGAGAACGTGCGAGGGTGTGCCTGTTGAAGAATGATCCGGCGAGTTGTTTTATCGAGTAAGTTTAACCTTTATATGAAAGTATATGGGGTAGGCGAAGGGAAACCAAGTCTGAATAAGGCGTTTAACTCGATAGAGCAGACCCGAAGCCATGTGATCTATCCTTGGTCAGGTTGAACCTTGTTTAATCACGAGGGGAGGACCGAACTAGTTGGTGTTGCAAAACCTCTGGATGAACTGAGGATAGGGGTGAAAGGTCAATCTAACATGGTGATAGCTGGTTCTCTCCGAAATAGCTTTGGGGCTAGGCTGGTAATTTAACTATAAGGGGTAGAGCACTGGATAATGTAGGGTCTGTAACCCAGATTCCGAATTTAACCAAACTCCGAATACTTATAAGAATATTACTGGACTCAGTGCGTGAGGGATAAGCTTCACGCGCAAAAGGGGAACAGCCCAGATTACCGATTAAGGTCCCTAAATTGTGATTAAGTGTGAAAGGACGTGAAGTTGCTTAGACAGCTAGGAGGTTGGCTTAGAAGCAGCCATCCTTTAAAGAGTGCGTAACAGCTCACTAGTCAAGCGATTTTGCGCTAAAAATTTCCGGGGCTAAATCACATACCGAAGTCGTAAAATTAACTATAGTTTACTATAGTTATTTGGTAGGAGAGCGTTCCTAGCTGGGACGAAGGTGTACCGTAAGGAGCACTGGACTGCTAGGAAGTGAGGATGTCGGAATAAGTAGCGATAATGGTTGTGAAAATCAACCACACCGTAAGCCTAAGGTTTCCTTGAGCAATGTTCGTCAGCTCAGGGTTAGTCGGTCCTAAGATGAGGCGGAAACGCGTAGTCGATGGAAATCCGGTTGAAATTCCGGAACCTTTTTGAATGCGTTAGTCACTAATTTTGTGCGCATCAGAGTGAAGTTATCCCAGTGATGGATGTCTGGGTTTAACTCAGGCGCGAGCCTGAGGAGCACGAGTTACGCGCAAGCGTGGCGAAGTAACCAAATCTGGTGCCTAGAAAAGCAGAATTTAGGAGTATTCAGAATGACCGTACCGTAAACCAACACAGGTAGGCGGCTAGAATATAGTCAGGTGCGCGAGTAAACTGCTGCTAAGGAACTCGGCAATATGACCCCGTAACTTCGGAATAAGGGGCGCCGTAGTAGAGCCAGAGGAAGCGTAAAGATGAAAAATGAAGAGGTCAAACTTGACATTTGGAGCTCTTTGCAGGGAATCTGGTATTGAAAAGGTTACAATAAAGAGTCTCATGCGACTGTTTAACAAAAACACAGGCCTCTGCTTAAGTCAGACGATGACGTATAGGGGCTGACGCCTGCCCGGTACTGGAAGGTCAAGAGGAGGAGTGCAAGCTCTGAATTTAAGCCCCAGTAAACGGCGGCCGTAACTATAACGGTCCTAAGGTAGCGAAATTCCTTGTCGGGTAAGTTCCGACCTGCACGAATGGCGTAACGAAATGAGAACTGTCTCGGCAGCAGACTCGGCGAATTTGTGGTATCCGTGAAGACGCGGATTACCTGCGGTTAGACGAAAAGACCCCGTGGAGCTTTACTGTATCCTGATATTGAATTACGGGTTAGGTTGCGTAGGATAGGTGGGAGCCTTTGAGTCCTGGTTCTTGGATCGGGAGGAGGCACCGGTGAAATACCACCCTCTCTAATTTGTGATTCTAACTTTAACTCTGAATCGAGTTGAAAGACAGTGTTTGGTTGGCAGTTTAACTGGGGCGGTTGCCTCCTAAAATGTAACGGAGGTGCTCAAAGGTACCTTCATCACGAATAGAAATCGTGAGTCGAGTGTAATGGCATAAGGGTGCTTGACTGCTAGTCCGACAGGACAAGCAGGTACGAAAGTAGGACATAGTGATCCGGTGGTTGCGTATGGAAGTGCCATCGCTCAACGGATAAAAGCTACCCCGGGGATAACAGGCTTATCGGGCCCGAGAGTCCATATCGACGGCCCGGTTTGGCACCTCGATGTCGGCTCATCCCATCCTGGGGCTGTATAAGGTCCCAAGGGTTTGGCTGTTCGCCAATTAAAGGGGTACGTGAGCTGGGTTCAGTACGTCGTGAGACAGTACGGTCTCTATCTACCGTAGGCGGAGGAAACTTGAGAGGTTCTGTCCTTAGTACGAGAGGACCAGGATGGACCAGCCTCTGGTGTTTCTGTTGTCGCGCCAGCGGCATTAGCAGAGTAGCTATTGCTGGTACGGGATAACCGCTGAAAGCATCTAAGCGGGAAGCCCACCTCAAGATAAGGTTTCCCTTCTCGATTGAGAAATCGAGACTTAAAGTCACCAGTAGACTACTGGTTTGATAGGTCAGATGTGTAAGTGCTGTGAGGCATTGAGCTGACTGATACTAATTGACTGTGAGTCTTGGCCATATCTTTTGATCCAAATGATGTAGTATTAGATTTTTATCTGTACTAATGACACTTTCTTATTAACTTGAATTTAAAATAATTCCCGGTGGTTTTTCCGGTGAGGCAACACCTGTTCCCATTCCGAACACAGAAGTTAAGCTCACTAGGGCCAATGGTACTCATCGCTAATTCGCGGTTGGAAGAGTAGGTCGCTGCCGGGGTTTGTAATTATCCCCATAAATAATGTTTAAAAAATAGGATTCAATAAATTCTTTTTAAGTTTGATTGTACTTTGTTCTTTAAAATACGGTGAGTTTGCAAATTGCTCAGAATACATGGATACAGCAACTCAGATTTCCAAAGGAAGTTTCAGGGCTTCCTTTCGGCGGGTTTACTTGGTGGGGGAATATAGGTTCCTGTGATTATACCTTCGATAGCCCTACAGTAAACTCAGTGGACAGGTTTGAAGACATCAGCAAACCCATGCGGTTTTTGTTGTTAGCAAAAAAATAAGCTGCATTGAGCCATTCGGCGGAATAAAAGTCCGCAGGGGGGCTACATTAAGTTAATAGATAATTCTTCTCTTGAACATATAGACGGTTACAAGGATAATGTCAATGTTTTTTTTGTGTTCAAAAATAAAAATTTATCATTGCGAATCGATTGTATTTGAAGTAAATTTTATAGGCGAAACAAACCTGGCTCTTGGTTTGGGAATAGGGTTTTAATAAATGGTATTGCAAGCAAAGAAAGAAGTTTACGAACAACTGACAAAAGAAGTTAAGGCTTCTCCTCATCTTGTATTCACGGAATATCAGGGTTTAAGTGTCCTTGAAATAGAAGAACTGCGTAAAAGCCTGAGATCGATGAATTCAAAATATCAGGTACCGAAAAATAAGATACTTTCCCTTGTTTTTAAAAACAACAATCTTGAACTTCTTAGCCAGGGTTTAAACGGCCCGATCGGTTTAGTCCTTATAAAAGAAGAACACCCCGTCCAAATATTAAAAAAGTTAATCCAATTCGCAAAAGACCACAATAAGTTTAAATTAAAATCAGGTTACATGTTTGGTAAGCTGCTTTCGTTACTTGAGATTACAAAAGTAGCAAACCTGCCCTCAAAAGAACATTTAATCGGCAAAACTGTATTGACAATAAAAATGCCGTTAATCAAATTGATGAATGTCTTAAAGGCAAACCAAACAAACCTTGTCTGCGTTTTAGAACAGATAAAAAATAAAAAGGAAAAAGCTTAATAGGGGGTGTAAACAGATGTCAGAAAAACCTAATGGTAAAGAAGCAATAATTGATGCTATTTCAACGATGACAGTCCTTGAATTAGCAGAGTTAGTAAAGTCTCTTGAAGACAAGTTCGGGGTCCAGGCAGCTGGTTTCGGTTCTATGCCGGTAGGCGGCGTAGCCGGCCCTGCGTCAGACGGAGCTGTTGCTATTCCTGAAGAAAAGACAGAATTTACGATTGTTTTGACAAACTGCGGCGGAAACAAAATTCCGGTTATCAAAACTGTACGTGAAATTACAGGTTTAGGCTTGAAAGAAGCAAAAGATCTTGTCGATGGCGCGCCGAAAACAGTAAAAGAAGGCGTTACAAAAGACCAGGCCGAAGAAATCAAGAAAAAACTTACAGAAATTGGCGCTACCGTAGAAATTAAATAACCACTCATTTTTGCGTTAAGTTTTCGTGAAGGGGTAAGAAATTAATGAAGCAAAGAAATTTTGCAAAGTTAAAAACAATAATGGATTTGCCGGATCTTATAAATTTACAGAAATTATCCTATAAAGATTTTCTGCAAACGGACATAGAACCGCAAAAGCGTAAAAACCAAGGTCTTCACCAGGCCTTTCTTGATGTATTTGGGGAAGCTAGCGAAGGAGAGGGTATTGAAAATTCAAACCAGAGCCTGAAACTCCAATATCTCCATTACATTATCGAAAAGCCAAAGATTACGCCGGATGAAGCAATAGCCAAAGACCTTAATTGCGAAGCGTCTTTGAAAGTTGTTTTTAGATTGCTGCAAAAACTTGAAAACGGAAAGATAAAAGAACTTGCCGAGCAGGAAGCATATCTTTGTGATTTACCTGTTATGACTGAATCAGGTTCATTTATAATCAACGGGGCGGAAAGAGTAGTCGTAACACAAATTCACCGCTCGCCCGGGGTAATTTTCGAAGAGGATGAAGAGAAACCAATTTCTCATTTTGGAAAAAAGCTTTACAAATCTACAATAATACCTTACCGCGGAGCTTGGTTAGAATTTGAGTTTGATTTAGACAATGTGCTTTTTGTCCGCATAGACAAAAAAAGAAAAATTCCGGTAACTGTCTTATTAAGGGCTATCGGTTACGAAACGGATAAAGAGCTTATTAATATTTTCTACGGCACGGAAACAATAAAAAAGAACAACTTCAATGATTGTCTGGGTAAAATACTCGCAGAGGACATTATTGACACGAAAACAGGCGAAATTATTAATGAAACCCTGCATGAAATAAAAGAAGAAGACATAAAGAAATATGCCGAAAAAATAAATGAAATCAAAATAATAAAATTAGACCCTGAACTGGACAATTTTACCATAATTCACACTATTAAAGAAGATCCTACCAAGAACAAGAAAAAAGCAATAGACATAGTTTATAAAATACTGCATACTCCGGAATTAATTACGTCTGAAATTGCTGAAAGTTATTTAGATGCGTTATTATTTAAGCTTAGAAGATATGATTTAAGCAAAGTGGGCCGTTACAAACTTAATAAAAAATTCGGAGCTATTTTCTCTGAAATGGAGAAAAATAACAGGATTGTATCCACTTTTACAGTTCCTACTGAAAGAAAAAGAGTATTAACTAAAGAAGATATTATCGCGACGCTAAAATATTTAATAAATTTAAACACAGGGCTGCCCGGGTATGTAGTTGATGATATCGATCATTTAGGCAATAGAAGAGTAAGGTCTGTAGGGGAATTATTTGAAACACAAATACGTATCGGTTTGGTAAATTCAGCCAGATTCACAAAAGAGCGCATGAATTCTGCTGACAAAAAATCTTCTCTAACGCCCAGATTATTATTCAACGCAACTCCGCTTGTTTTGTCAATAAGAAGATTTTTTGGAACCTCGCAATTATCACAATTTTTAGATCAAACGAATCCCCTGGCAGAATTGACGCATAAAAGAAGATTATCGGCTTTAGGACCCGGCGGTTTGCATCGTAAACGCGCAGGTTTTGAAGTCAGAGATGTTCATCACACTCATTACGGAAGAATTTGCCCTATTGAAACACCGGAAGGGCCAAACATCGGGCTTATAACATCTCTTGCAAGTTATGCAAGGGTAAGTGAATATGGTTTAATTGAAACACCTTACCGCAAAGTAGAAAAGGGAAAAGTTACCGACAATATTGTTTATCAAACCGCCAATGAAGAAGATGAGTTCATTATCGCCCAGGCAAATGCCGCTTTAGATAAAAACAATGCATTTTCACAAAACCTTGTTTCATGCAGGAACAAAGGCAATATTGGATTTATTGAGCCGAATAAAGTCGATTTTATGGATATCTCTCCAATGCAGGTTGTTTCTGTTTCTACAGGTTTGATACCATTTCTTGAACATGATGACGCAAACCGCGCATTAATGGGCTCGAACATGCAGCGCCAGGCTGTTCCGTTATTAAATTCAGAGAAGCCTTTTACGGGAACTGGTGTTGAAAAGAGAGTCGCCGTAGATTCTTATGCGGTTGTAACAGCAGACAGAGCAGGTGAAGTTATTTTTGTCAGTGCTGAAGAGATAGCAGTTTTCACCGAAGACAAAGAAGTAGATATCTATTACTTAAAAAAATATAACCGTTCCAATCAGAATACCTGTATAAGCTACAACCCGATTGTATGCAAAGGCGACAAAGTTAAGAAGAAAGAAGTAATTGCTGACGGGTTGTGCACTTCAGACGGACAGTTGGCCTTAGGTCAGAATGCATTGATTGCTTTTATGTCTTGGGAAGGTTATAACTTTGAAGATGCTATTTTGGTAAGCGAAAAAGTTGTCAGAGATGACAAATTTACGTCCATTCATATTCAGGAATTCCAGGTAGAAGCCAGAGATACAAAAATCGGGCCGGAAGAGATCACCAGGGATATTCCAAACGTAGGCGCGGAAGACCTGTTGAATTTAGATGAAACCGGTATAATTAGAATAGGAGTTGAAGTAGGCCCCGGGGACATTTTGGTCGGCAAGACCACTCCGAAAGGCGAGCAGCAAGTTACTATGGAAGAACGTTTGTTAAAAGCGATATTCGGTAAAAAAGCCGAAGATGTCGCTGATGCTTCTTTAAGAGTTCCTCCCGGAGTAACAGGGAAAGTAATAAATGTGCAGGTTTTAAACAGATGGGAAAAACTTACTAAAAAAACAGAGAAAAAAAGAATCAATGAAATTCATGACGAACATAAGAATGAAATAAAAAAATTGCACGTACTTAGAGAAGAGTTGCTTGAAAGCGCAAAAGACAAGGCTTCTAAAGACAAAATAGTTAAGTTCATCCAGAAGAAAGAAGAAGGCCTTGAAATAGCAAGAGAAATGAAGAAAGAACAGATAAAGAGCGGCGATGGTCTTCCGATTACAGTAAACAAAGTGGTAAAAGTATATATAGCTTCAAAAAGAAGGCTGCAGGTTGGCGATAAATTGGCAGGAAGGCATGGTAATAAAGGCGTGGTTTCAAAAATCCTGCCTCTTGAAGATATGCCACGCCTTCCGGACGGCACTCCTGTAGATATCGTGCTTTCACCGTTGGGTGTTCCTTCCAGGATGAATGTAGGCCAATTGCTTGAAGCTATGTTGAGCTGGGCTTCAAGTGTTTTGGGTGAGCAGATGATTACTCCGATTTTTGACGGTGCGAAAGAACATGAAGTTATTGAAATGATAAAAAAAGCAAAAGATCACCTGCGCCAGCAGGGAATGCCGGAAGAATACATGCCTTCAGATGATTGCAGGATTACATTGTTTGACGGGCGTAACGGCGATAAATTTATGGAAAAAATCACCATCGGCAACATGTATATAATGAAATTGTTTCACATGGTTGAAGATAAAATACATGCCAGGTCAACAGGCCCATATTCATTAATTACAAGACAGCCGCTTGGTGGTAAAGCGCAGTTTGGAGGCCAGAGATTCGGGGAAATGGAAATTTGGGCTATTGAAGGTTATGGCGCTGCCCACACATTGCGTGAAATACTTACTGTAAAAAGCGATGATGTAAGCGGAAGAACTAAAGTTTATGAAGCGATAATAAAAGGAAAAAGCCTCCCTGAATCAGGAGTGCCTGAAGCATTTAAGGTGCTCGTAAAAGAATTGCAGGGAGTTGCTCTGAATATTGAATTATTAAAATCTGGTTCATCAGGCAATAAAGTTCACAACCAGAAACAGCAAAAAGAAAAGGTTTTGGCATAATCGGGAGATTAATAAATGGCTTATAACTTTCTCAAAAAGAAAACGGCACCGCAGTTTAATTTTTATGACTTTGACAGCATAAAGATTACGGTTGCTTCACCGGAAAATATCCGTTCGTGGGCCTATGGAGAAGTAAAAAAGCCGGAAACCATAAATTACAGGACTTTTAAGCCCGAAAGAGACGGATTGTTCTGCGAAAGAATATTCGGCCCGGTAAGAGATTGGGAATGTAATTGCGGAAAATACAAATTTGTAAAACATAAAGGTATCATATGCGACAGATGCGGCGTCGAAGTGACTGAAGCAAGAGTAAGGCGCGAGCGTATGGGGCACATTGAACTGGCTGTACCAGTATCTCATATCTGGTTTCTTAGAAAGCCTCCGTCAAAAATAGGAATGTTCCTTGAAATGCCGTTAATTGACCTTGAAAGAGTTATATATTATTTGCGTTATCTTGTGCTTGAAGATGTTAAGGACAGCAGCGGAAAAGTAGTCATAAAGGAAAAAAGCCTGCTCACGCCGGAAGAATACAACAAATATAGAATGGAATTTAAAGATAAGCTTAAAGCAGACATCGGCGCAGGGGCTATCCGCAGGCTTCTTGAAAAGATTGACATAAAGAAAGAAATTGAAAAAATAGAGAATATATTAAGAAAAACACAATCAGAGGCGGAACGCGCAAGAATGACCCGCAGGTTCCGCATTTTCGAAGGTTTCCAGAATTCAAATATGAAACCTGAGTGGATGATCATGACAGTACTGCCGGTTATCCCTCCGGATTTAAGGCCCCTGGTTTTACTTGAAGGCTCTAAATTTGCAACCAGCGATTTAAATGATTTATACCGCCGCATAATAAATAGAAACAACCGCTTAAAACATATTCAGTCGTTAAAAGCTCCTGAGATAATGATAAATAACGAAAAACGCTTGCTTCAGGAAGCAGTTGATGCATTGATTGAAAATGGTTCACGCGTCAATCCGGTTGTCGGCGCAGGTAATAGGCCGTTGAAATCTTTTTCTGATATTCTTAAAGGAAAACAGGGAAGATTTAGGCAGAACCTATTGGGCAAAAGAGTTGATTATTCCGGAAGAAGCGTAGTCGTTGTGGGTCCGAATTTAAAATTACACCAGTGCGGCCTCCCAAAAGAAATGGCTGTAGAATTGTTTAAGCCTTTCCTTTTACATGAATTGATAAAACAGGAAAACATCACTCTTAAAGCAGCAAAAAGAATATTAGAAAAGCAGCAATCCGAAATTTGGAGTATACTTGAAAAAATCATCAAGAAACACCCGGTAATGCTTAATCGCGCTCCTACTCTTCATAGAATAAGTATCCAGGCGTTCGAACCGGTATTGGTTGAAGGAAAAGCTATTAGTCTTCATCCCTTGACCTGCGCAGCGTTCAATGCTGATTTTGATGGAGACCAGATGGCTGTGCATGTCCCTCTTTCGCCGGAAGCGCAGCTTGAAGCCAGGATTTTAATGATGGCTCCGGTGAATATATTTTCGCCGGCAAGCGGTAAACCAATAGCTGTGGCCAGCCAGGATATGGTATTAGGGCTGGCATACATGACTTCAATGAAAAATGGCGAAAAAGGCGAAGGATCGGTTTTTGCAGGGATAAATGATGTGGTTTCAGCTTACCAGAGAGGCTTGATCAACTTACACGCAAAAATTAAAGTTTATGGCATAAACAAAATTACGGAAGAAGGTATAAAAGACTACCATGATACTTCAAAATGGACTAGTTACACAACCTGTGGCAGAGTGCTTTTTAATGAAGTTTTGCCCGAATCCATGAGGTTTGTAAATAAGCCCATTAATAAAAAAGAATTGGTCGTTCTTGTAGAACATTGCTATCGGGTGCTTGGGCATCACAGAACAGTAATTTTTCTTGACGATTTAAAGAAGATGGGATTCAAGTACGCTACGATTTCCGGAATGTCCATTGGTGTATCAGATATGATTACGCCTAAAGAAAAAGATGAGATTATAAAAACCACAAATAAAGATATTGCTGAAATTGAAAAACAGGCAAAAACCGGTTTGATAACTGAAACAGAAAGATATAATAAAGTTATTGACCGTTGGATGCATGTAACAGACAAAGTTTCAGATATGATGTTTGAAAATATGCGCAAAGAAGGCGACAAACCATATGATCCAAACATGCCCAGGTTCAATCCTGTCTATATGATGGCTTATTCAGGAGCAAGAGGCAATCAGCAGCAGGTAAGGCAGCTTGCCGGCATGAGGGGATTGATGGCAAAACCGCAGAAAAAGATTACCGGGCAGGTCGGCGAAATTATTGAATCTCCGGTTATTTCGAATTTCCGTGAAGGCCTTACAATTCTTGAATATTTTATTTCAACGCATGGCGGAAGAAAAGGACTTGCAGATACTGCCTTGAAAACTGCTGATGCAGGATATCTTACAAGAAAACTAGTAGATGTTGCGCATAATGTGGTCATTACTGAAGAAGATTGCGGCACAATAAACGGAGTAAAAATCGGCGCGCTTCAGAGCGGTGAAGAATTAATCGAACCGCTTGAAGAAAGAATTGTCGGCCGCGTGGCCCTGGATAACGTAACCTGGATTGTTACAGATGCCCAAGGTGAGCCAAAAGAGGAAACAATTGTTAAAGAAGGCGAAGTAATAACATTTGATCAGGCCAAGAAAGTAGCTCAGGCCGGCATAGAACAGATCAGAATCCGTTCTATACTTACGTGTGAATCGAAAGAAGGCATTTGCGCAAAATGTTACGGAGTAAATCTTGCAACCGGAAAATTTGTTGAAGTCGGAGAAGCTACCGGAATAATTGCGGCTCAATCAATAGGAGAACCCGGGACTCAGCTTACCTTAAGAACCTTTCACATCGGAGGAACAGCAAGCCGCGTAGTAAGAAAATCACAGATATTCGCAGAAAATGATTCAATAGTAAAGTTTTATAATTTTAAGGCTGTAAAAAACAGAGAAGGATTTTTCGTAGTGCTAACCCGTAACAGCGAAATGGTTCTTTCAGATACAGGTTCAAAGAAAAGGAATGTATACAAACTGCCTTTCGGCTCAAGAATGAAAATAAAAGACGGAGATAAGGTAAAGAAAGGCGAAATGATAGCCGAGTGGGACCAGTACGCGCTGCCCATTATTTCTGAATATGAAGGCACGGCGGAATTTGAAGATATTATCGACGGAAAAACTATGCATAAAGAAAAAAGCAAGAGCACCGGCTTAATCGAAAATACCATAGTTGAGTACAGGGGTGAAAAGCTTCATCCCCAGATAGTGGTATCAAAAAACGGAAAAAGAGTTTCAACTTACCCGATACCCATAGACACTATATTAGTTATCAACAACGGGGATAAAGTGCAGGAAGGCGATATTTTAGCAAAAATACCCCAGGAAGTTGTAAAAACAAAAGATATAACCGGCGGATTGCCGAGAGTATTGGAGTTATTCGAAGCCAGGCATCCTAAAAGCGCCGCGGTAATATCTGAGATCGACGGAATAGTAAAAGTCAGCTTAACATTAAAAGGTACGCCGAAAGTTAATATAGTCAATGAACAATCCGGCATGTCAAGAGAGTATGTCATTCCTACGGGAAGACATCTTCTGATTTATGAAGGTGATAAAGTCGGCGCCGGAGAGCCGCTTACAGACGGTGCTGTTGACCCGCACGATATCCTTAAAGTGAAGGGTTCAAAGGAAGTGCAGGAATTTCTTGTTAATGAAATTCAGCAGGTTTACAGGTTACAGGGTGTTACCGTAAACGATAAACATATAGAAGCCATAGTCCGGCAGATGTTATCAAACGTCAGGACAACACACCCCGGTTCCAGCAAATTTCTTTCTGACGAAATAGTTTCTCACAGGCAATATGAAGAAGAATGCAGCCGCTTGGAAGAATTGAAGAAAAAAGTTAAGAGAGAAAAAGGCAATGAAGAAGCAAAGAAAATAAAAATTCCTGAGATGCAGCCGATTTTGTTAGGTATAACAAAAGCATCGTTATCCAGCGAGTCTTTTATATCAGCGGCAAGTTTCCAGGAAACGACAAGAATATTAACCGAGGCTGCAACCCTGGGCCAGGTAGATAATCTAAAAGGCTTAAAAGAAAATGTAGTAATCGGCCATTTAATACCGGTAGGCACAGGGTTGAATAAACAACTGGTAGTGGCTGAAGTAGAGAATTAAAGGACGGATTTAATGCCAACAGTAAATCAATTAGTAAAATTTGGACGAACAAAAGAAGGAATAAAAACAAAGTCACCGGCGCTCAGAGGGTGCCCGCAGCGCAGAGGCGTATGTACCCGTGTTTACACAACAACTCCTAAAAAGCCAAATTCTGCTTTAAGAAAAGTGGCCAGGGTGAAACTGACCACCGGAGTGGAAGTTACAGCATATATACCTGGAGTCGGCCACAATCTGCAGGAACATTCAATTGTTCTGGTAAGAGGCGGAAGAGTTAAAGATTTGCCGGGTGTCAGGTATCATATTATCCGCGGCGTGCTGGATGCCGGCGGGGTAGACGGAAGAAAACAGGGAAGATCAAAATACGGCGCGAAAATGCCAAAAGTAGGATAGGAAAATATGCCAAGAAAACCGCTTAGACCAAAAGAAAGAAGAAAAAACTTTATGCCTGATGCCAGGTATAATAGCGTGCTCTTAGGAAAATTTTTAAACAAATTAAATTTCAGCGGGCAGAAGTCTGTAGCTGAAAGAATAATCTATAGCGCATTCAATTTGATCAAAGATAAATTAAAAGAAGACCCGTTAAAGGTTTTTATACAAGCGATAGAAAATGTAAGGCCGCTGCTGGAAGTAAAAGCCAGGCGTGTAGGCGGAGCTACTTATCAGGTACCTGTTGAGACGGCACGCGAGAGAAGCGAAACAATAGCGATGAGATGGTTAATACAGTATGCCCAGGAAAAGAAAGGCGTACCGATGCATAAAAAACTTGCAGATGAATTAATGGCGGCCTACAAGAAAGAAGGCTCTGCGATGAAAAAAAGGGAAGATACTCATAAAATGGCAGATGCAAACAAAGCTTTTGCCCATTATAGATGGTAAAAACAGATGGATAAAAATTTTACATTAGATAAAATCAGGAATATCGGGTTAGTCGCGCATATTGACGCCGGCAAGACTACTACGACCGAACGCATCCTTTACTATACAGGAAGAATTCACCGTATCGGCGAGGTTCATGAAGGTACTGCAACCATGGACTGGATGGTTCAGGAAAGAGAACGAGGCATAACTATTCAATCCGCGGCCACTACGTCATATTGGAAAGATTGCCAGATAAACATTATAGATACTCCGGGCCATGTTGATTTTACCATGGAAGTGGAGCGTTCTTTAAGAATATTAGACGGCTGTATTGTTATTTTTGACGGAGCAAACGGTGTTGAGCCCCAGTCTGAGACTGTATGGCGCCAGGCAAACCGCTACCATGTTCCAAGATTGATTTTTGTCAATAAAATGGACCGTATAGGCGCGGATTTTCAGGATACTATCGCACAGATAAAGAAGAAACTAATCGCAGAGCCGCTTGTAATGCAGTTGCCTCTGGGTAAAGATGAGCATTTAATGGGTGTTATCGATATACTGGAAGAGAAAGCCTATGTCTGGGAAGAAGAAAAAACAGCTGACATGGGTTATGAGACAAAAGAAATACCGGAAGAATATAAAGCAGAAGTAAAAAAATGCAGAGATATATTGTTCGAAAAAATGGCTGAGATAGAAGAAAGCATTATGACAAAATTTGTTGCAGGCGAACAGCCCACAAATCAGGAATTAAAAGCGGCTGTGCGTAAAGCGACAATTGCATGCAAATTTTTCCCTGTATTTTGCGGCTCATCATTTAAAAATAGAGGCGTGCAGCCTATTCTCGACGCTGTTATTGATTATTTGCCTTCGCCCGCAGATTTGCAAGACATACACGGGCTTAATCCGTTTACCGGGAAAGAAGAGCCCCGTGCACATTCAACAGAAGGCCCTTTTGCGGCATTAGCTTTTAAGATACAGGTTGACCCGTTCATCGGAAGGCTTGTTTATATCAGGGTTTATTCGGGTAAAATCACCAGCGGGGAAATAGTTTATAACACAAGAAAAAGCAAACAGGAAAGAATTTCCAGGATAATGAGAATGCATGCTAATACCCGGGCAGAGATAAAAGAATGTAAAACCGGAGATATTGTCGCTATTGTAGGATTAAAAGACACGAATACCGGTGATACGGTTTGTGATAGAAAATTTCCGATTTCATTCGAACAAATGCATTTCCCCGAGCCGGTTATAAGCGTTGCCGTAGAACCAAAAACTAAGGCAGATTCCGAGAAACTGTCTTACGCTTTAGGCCGCTTAACCGAAGAAGATCCGACTTTCAGGCTCAAAATTGACGAAGAAACAAGCCAGACGATTATTTCGGGTATGGGAGAATTACACCTTGAAATTGCCATAGACAGATTAAAAAGAGAATTTAATGTCGATGCAAAAGTAGGTAACCCGCAGGTTGCTTACAGGGAAACCATTACCAAAAAAGTCGAAGCAGAAGGGAAGTATATCAAACAATCAGGCGGCCGCGGCCAATACGGGCACGCAGAAATTGAACTTGAACCGGCTGCTGAGTTTGAATTTGTCGATAAAATAAAAGGCGGGTCTGTTCCAAAAGAATATATTCCTGCTATTGAACAGGGAATTGTAGAAGCCATGACAAGGGGTCCGCTGGCAGGCTATCCTTTAATTAATTGTAAAGTTACTTTAGTTGACGGTTCTTACCACGAAGTTGATTCATCAGAAATGGCTTTTAAAATGGCCGGAAGCATGGCATTGCAGGCCGCAAGCAAAAAAGCAGGCCCAATACTTCTTGAGCCCATTATGAAAATAGAAGTTGTAACCCCGGAAGAATTTATTGGAGACGTTATGGCTGACCTCAATTCAAGAAGAGGCAAAATTGAAAGCATGGAAAATAAAAACGGCTTATGTACTATAAGCGGACATGTGCCTCTTGCCCAGATATTTGGTTATGCTACGACACTGCGCTCATTAAGCCAGGGAAGAGCAAACTACAGTATGGAACCGGCACAATATGAAAGAGTTCCAAAAAATATCAGTGATGGTTTATTACCGAAAACTACTGTTTAAAATATAAATAATCGGAATGCACCCAATACGCTTCCAAGCGCGTAGCATTGGGTGTCCAGGAGGAACAGAAAATGTCAAAGCAGAAATTTGAGAGGAAGAAACCGCACGTAAACATAGGAACGATCGGGCACGTAGACCATGGAAAGACGACATTAACAGCAGCGATAACGACGGTATTATCGAAGGCTCAGTTAG